>ERZ1292637.26-Hain-H14-01um-R3-26-length-89620-cov-7_pt1 | contig 89620 bp, 145 predicted proteins | sample MGYA00564405_ERZ1292637 | MGnify/ENA primary metagenome ERZ1292637 (study PRJEB36523, sample SAMEA6512645) | groundwater metagenome | collected 2019-01-09 | study: AquaDiva: Metagenomics assemblies of 32 groundwater samples | reverse complement strand
CCAAGGACCAGCCGGTTCGCGCGCTGACGATCTGGCTCGCGCGCTCGCCCCAGCGCTCGCGGAAATATCTCATGGCGTCGCCGATGGCGATCTGCGTGACCTTCTCTATCGTCAGCAGCGTCTCCCAGAGTTGCTCGCACGACTTGAAGCTGGGCTGTCCGTCAACGGTGAGCCCGCGCTCAGTGATCCTAAAATGCTCACCTAACCCTACTGAGGCGAGCGTCTCCTGGGTGGCGACGACGGCCGACGCGTGTCCGGTCATACTGGGACCTTCGTGACGCGCTCGAATATCGTCAGCAGCCGTACGCGATGGTTCGTTGACCGCAGCACGTAGATGTGGCCGGCGTCACGCCAGAGGTCCTTCCGGTACATCGGCCAAACGGTATCGAGCCAGCATAGGAATCCGCCGACGCACGTGACCTCAGCGAGCGCGGCCGTCGATGCACCACGGTCCAGTGGCGGCGCCTTATACTTCTTTGCATCCTCATCTGAGTACGGGGGGTCGGCGATTATGAACGCGTACGGCTCTGACACGCGTGCCGGCAGGTCGCGGACGTCGCACTGGTATTCCGGCTCCATCGGCGCCGGCGAATGTATGTCGCATCGGTCGTACGGTCCGGCTGCGAGCGATCCACTGAATGCGTGCAATACCCTTCCTCCCATCGGCAGCACACCAGGCTGGATCGCATACTCCGGAAACAGCGCGCCGAGGCGGACGAGGAAGTTGCCGGGGAAGGCGCCGTAGTAGCTGCTCGTATTCCGAAAGTCCTGGCCGAACTGCCACTCGCCTCGCAGCCGTGCGGCGGCACCATTCATGATGACGGTCGGCCAGCCACCAGGCATGTCCGGGAATGTCCGCGCGTAGCTCTCAACGCGCTGCTGGAACGTCAGTCCTACCACGCGAGCGCACCCTGTATCCCGCGCTGTCCAGGCACGAGCGCGATCCGCTCATCCAGATACGTCGCCTCTAGGCGCTTCGCCGCCTGCGCGCAATCCGATTCGCTGACCTCGATCAAGACGGCCTTCCTCCCACATTGCTTCGCGGCAACGCCGAGCGTACCGGACCCTGCAAACGCATCAAGGATCGTCTCTCCAACATCCGTGAAGTCAAGCACGAGATCACGCATCAGCGGCTCTGGCTTCTGCGTCGTATGCACGCGCTCTACACCGTGACGATTCAACACGATCGCGTGCGTCCAGACCGCCGGTCGACCACCACCGTTCCAGCGCTTCCGACCAGGCGGATATGGATGCGCGATCTCTAACGCCTCGAAGCCGGTGCCGGGTCGGTCGCCAGTGAATTGCGGCGTCGAGCCGAGCTTCACCCACGCCCCGACGCGCACGTGTTCCAGTCCTCCGCGCGCACACGCTCGCTGCCAGAGTCGTTGATTCTCAGCGTCCGTAAAGATCACGCACCACCGCTTCACGAGCCGCGCGAACTCGTTCCCGCACCAGAAGGCCATCGATGGCGTGAGTGCATCGAAGCCGAGATCCCGATACCGCGCGAGACAAGCCGCGCCGACGCGTCTCCCGGCAAGCGCCGATCCTTTCGTATCTGGCATCGTGGCGCCTGTCCGCTGTTTCTCATGCGTCCAGCGCGAATACGGCGGATCGGTAATGCAGTGATCTACCGATCCCAATGATGGCAATATCTCGCGATTGTCGCCATTGAACAGCTGCACCGATCCGTCTTCGTAGTACGGCGTCACTCGGACTCCGTCCAGGTCTTTCCGTCGCGGGCGAAGCGTAGCGGCCCGTCACATCCGCGATCCGTAAGCGCCTCGATCGTCATTCGGTGCAAGTCATACGCCGCCTCACCAGTCCTGTGGTGCACCTCGCACAACATCAGGCTTCCTGCGGTCGTGTGCCGGATCACTGCCTCCTGTCCGCGCGTGTGCGATCTCCGCTTCGCCCCGAAGTGCGCCCACTCACTGCGGCCACTGCACTGGCCGAACATCTGCCACAGGTCACGACGCAGGCTGGCGTCGAGCACGTAGAGGCGGCAGTACCGATCGCGCTCGACGCACGTGAGCCGCACGTCCTGCACGACGACGCGCCCCTTGCGCCTCTCACTAGCTGTCGCCTTTTTCCGCGGCTCAGGCTTCGCGTACGGGAGCTGCGACGTGTCGATCGGCATTCGTCCTCTCGTTATTCATCTGGTTCACCTTCCGCCGGCCGTGCCTCGCACAACACTCCTCGATCAGCGCGTTATGGCCGTTATAGACGCCGACGGTCGCGCGCTTACCGCACCAGCACTTCGGCACCGACAGCGGTCTTACGTAGAACGGCATGACGACCTACGCCTCGGCGTCCTCGTTCTTTACGCCGACCCTCTTCGGCTTACTGATGCGCACGGTGACTTTCTCCTCGCCGTCCGGCGGCTCCAGCTCGATGACGACGCCGCCGTACCGGTAGGCCGTCTTGTTGTGCTTGTGCATGAGGTCCCTGACGCGCTTCTTCAGCTTCACCTCCTGCGCGTTCAGCTTGATCCGCTCGTCACGGATCTCCGCGTACTCCTCAGCCGCGTCCTCCAGTGGCTTGATCGCCCTGTCCTCCATCTCCGGGAGGTCAGCCTGTCGTTGTCGCTTCGCCATCGTCTCCTCCTGCCGTTAATCGCCTAACGTCCTCGCCGCCAGGCAGCGTCGGCCGTTCCCGCTCCTGCACGACGTCCCCGCCGGCCGTCAGGCGCGCCGTCCACGAGGCCGGCGAGCGATGGTCCCGGCCTCCGGCTTCCAGGAGCCCGGCGACCCGGAGCGGCTGCGCCCCGACCGGCTGCCTCCGGCGCGCCTCGCGGAAGGCGGCGAGGAACGCCTGCCGTTTCACGAGCAGGTCCGGCCCCATCTCTGTCGCGCAGTAGGCACTCCACGATCCGAATGTGGCTAGCAGCGCCGCGGCCGTGCAGGGATCCTCGATCTCCAGCGACGCATAGGCCCCGACCTGCGCCGCCGCGCGCTCCAGGCCGGTCCAGGCGAGCAGCGCCGCGTCATCCGTAGACGGGCCGAGCTGCTGGAGCACTTCTGAGATCGACGGGAAGAACCCCTTACCTTCCCGCCGCGCGCGCCGGAATGCCTCGACCACACGGTGCGGCTCCTCGCGTGCGAACTCGTGCGCGTAGATACGGACGCGTCCTTCTGAAATCTTCACACCACAGGCTTCGGCAGCCTCTAACATCAGCGCGCCGAACCATGGCGCCGCATCGCCGGTCGGCGTCAACGATGACTGCTCAGTCGACGGCGTCATGTCTCAGCCTCCCGATCATGATGTGCTCGACCGCCTCCTGCTGGCGCAGCGTGACGACGCCAGTTATCTCGATTGTCGCGACAATGCCTTCCAGCGTCGCCCGCGCGAATTCGTACTCGCCAGTACCGAGCAGTCCATCGATACGCGCCAGCATGATGTCGGCGCTATCGGGCATTGCCGGCCTCGTTCGGCACCACGTGTTGCTGTCTCCACGTCCGATACCGCTGCCGTTGCCGGCGTTTCCTGCAGGCGTCCTGACTACAATAGGCGCGCTGTTGCGGGATCGATCGACCGCAGAACCGGCAGGCACGGTGGCGCCGCGCGAGGATCCGTCTATCGCGCCGGACATGCTCCACTGGGCCTGGGTAGAACCAGCGCCCAGCGCTCCCACCACGAGCCGACGGTCCCCACGCCACAGTCAGGATGCCGCGGTCCGCAAGCGCGCGGACGGTATTCGGACAAACACCGATCGCGGCAGCCGCCTCGTGTGTCGTGAGCAGATGGACGGCCCATGCCGGTCTCATGCTATTTCCTTCCGGTCGCCTTCATGACTTCGGCTAGATTCGACGCCGTCCGCTCGTGCAGGTGCGCGTCCGTCCCGTTCCGCAGCAGGATCAGCCGCGGCAGCCAGTTCCGGAAGTCCACGACGTTATGCGCCCGCGTCTTGTACCGGACCTGCGCGTCCGTCGTCGTGAAGAACATCTCCACGTAGCCGGCCGTCTCCGCCTCGCCGAGGTCGGCGATCGTCCGCTTCAGGATCGCCCGGTCCCGCCGCACCTGGTAGAGCACCTTCCCCATCGGGAACTTGAACCGCCGTTCGAATGCCGCCTGGAACGCCAGCTCGATCCGGACGGTCGGCGACAGGTCTTCAGGCGCGGTCGCCTTCCGCGGCCGCTTCGCCTTGCGCGGGCCAGTCAGCTCCAGCGTCAGCTCGTCGTCAGGCATCGCGCCGTTCCACGACCAGGACCCGCATGGCACGTCCCGCACCGCCAGCAGGTCCAGGCGCCGGCCACGCGGAGCCAGAGTCCGCAGACGCACCGCGCCACCCATGAGCCGTCAGGCGCCACGACTTTCGTAGCCGTCACAGGGCGAGCCATGGCTGCTTCTCCTGCGGTTCACGGAGCACCTCCGGCGCCTCACCGGTCTCCGTCCGATCCGCCAACTTCCTGGCTATGGTACGCGAGCGCTCTGGCAGCATCGCGACGTACTCTTTGACGGCGGACCGGAGCGACGCCAGGACGAACCGCCTGACCTGCGCACGCGTGGCGCGCGTCCGGGTCCGGTCCAGCCCCTTGCCGACCGGCGCCCAGTACTTCGCGATCACCAGGCGCTCGTAGTCGCCGACGTCGAGCAGCAGCCGCACCTTCATCCTGACGCATCCTCTGCGCGGGATATCCGGTCCAGTTGCTCGGCCCACTTCAGCAGCGCGTGCGCCGTCTCGCCGCGACCGCAGGCCGCGCACCGGCGCGTCTTGTTATCGTACGGCTCGCTATAGGTTGCGCACGCTCCGCTCTCGCGCCACGCCGCGCGGATCGCCGTCGCGACCACAGCTACTTGCTCGTTCGCCATTTCCTAGTCTCTATCCATGCGAATCCGATCGGACCGAACTCGACAGCCGATCCTGGCTCGACACGCAGACTCTCCACCGCGAGCCGCCTGAACTGCGCCTCATCGGCGGCGGACAGGCGCTCGACGTACCGGCGCACGGAGCCGTCCGGACGCGTGATCCAGACCGTCGCGATATAGATCATCTCGCTCTCCCGCACCTGAGGCACAGCAGCATCCACTGCGTGTTCCACTGCTTGCAATGCCGGCAGTTCCAGGCCCAGCGCCTCATACGTATATGCCTCCGGCTATGCCTTCCCGTGCGGAAGATCTGCGTTAGCGCATCGAAGACACGATCCTTAATCGAAGCGTGGTGCTGTGACGTAATCACACGCTGTAATTGGATGGCCTCGTCAACCGTTAGGCATAGGACCACCGATCTCACGGCTGGAACAGCCGGTGTCTTACGGACAACGGAACAATTCATGCGGCGACCTCCGTGTACGGCGGCAACGAGACCGTCGCCGTCCCGTCGCAGACACGGACCTGCGCGTCCGCGAGCGCCGCCGCGGCCGGATTATGCGTAATGAAGAGGACCTGCTGCGCACCGCTCAAGTCGAGCAGTTTCCGCAGCATCGCGACATATCGCGGCGCGTTCTCCGGGTCCAGTGCCCCCAATGTCTCATCGCGCCAGATCGTGCGGCACGGCTGGCCGCTCCGCATGCTCACGTATGCGCTGAACGCAGCTCGCACGCCCTCCTCGACGACGACGCGCTCGCCGCCGGACAGGTCACCGATGTCCCGCACCTCCCCACCGTGCTCGTTGTCCAGGACGTCGATCGTGAACTTCTCCTTCAGGTCCTTCCCGTCCGCCGTCGCGACCTGTGTGACGAGCTGGACAGCGAACCGCGTCCCGTAGCCGACCGCGAGCAGTTGGTTTGCGAGGTCTGAGACGACCGGACCGGCCGCGTCGATCTCCAGCCGCTGCAGCCCGTCCCGCCCGCACGCCTTCGCCAGCACCTGCCAGGCCATCCCTTCATCCTCCACGGTCCTGAGCCGCCGTCCGGCTTCCGCCGCCTGGCCCTGCCGGCGCATGAGGTCGTCCCGCTGGCGCGCCAGCGCCTGCTGCTCGGCCGTGAGCCGGGCCGCGGCGGTCTCAGCCGCCACGGCCGCTGACCTCGCACCGCGTAAGGTAGCCTCCAGGCGGTCCGTAGCGGCCCGAGCGCCGGCCGTGGCCTGTACCTCTACCTGGGCCTCGGTCACGCGCTGGCGGCTCGCCGTTGCGGCCTGGGCGAGCGTCTCGGCCTGGGCCGCAGCCTCCGCCTGCCGCGCTGCCAGGACCTCAGTCTCGGTCTGGACCTCCTGCCGGCGTATCCTCTCCAGCGCGGGCCGTTCGGCCTCGGCGCTGCATACCGCATCCTGGTGTACCGCGTCCGCCGCCGTCGCCTCCCGCTCATAGTCCACGATGCGCGCCAGCGCCGCGTCGAGGTATGGCGCCTGCTTCGCCAGGCTGCTGACGCGGCGCAGTACCGTCTCATGATCCGCGATCCGGCTGGTCGCCTCGTCACGCGCTGTCATGCGCGCCGCTACGACCTGCTGCCGGTACGCGACAGCCTCACGCAATTCCGGCTCTGCAGCCGCCTGGCGGTCCAGTGCAGCGACGGCGTCGCGCGCCGCGACGGCATCAAGTACCAGCGGGCACGCCGGATCGATGCCGCACTGCTCGCCGAACTTCACGGTCGTCAGCAGCGCGGCGCGATCCTTGGCGACCTTCGATGCCGACGCCGCATGCTCCGCCATCATCAGCTCATTACGCGCGTTGCGTTCCGCCTCGCGGCCGTCGTCTATCAGCCGGCGTTGCTCAGTCTCGATACCGCGATCACGTACCAGCGCGTCCTCGATGGTCGCGACCTGTGTGACCGCGTCTTGGATGGCTGGTGCCTGCGCGAGGAGGCGACGATTGTTCGCGATGCGCTCGGCACGGTCTGCTACCGCCGCGTCGTAGGCGCGGAGTTCAGCCTGGCGCCGACGCGTAGCGGCCGCGAGACCGTCTGTGAAGCGCAGCTCGATCTGGCTCAGCACCACCTGCGACGCCGGGAGGAGCCTAGCTGTAGCGACGCTATGGGCGGCCGCCGCCAGGTCGGCCTGCGCGGATAGCTGAAGCAGTTCACCGTGGCGCGCGGCCGCGACCGCGTGCCGCTCCATCTCCACTCTCCGCGAGGCGAGGGCCGCCTCCGTATCACGCACCAGTACGGCGGCGTGCCGCTGCGCGACCAGTTCAGCGTCGATCTGCGCCGCCACGGCGGCAGACCTGGACGCGAGGTCCACCAGCGCCTCCGGCGTCGCGTCCCGCCTCAGCACGTCCGCCGCAGCACGGAGCCGCGCGGCGACCCCGTCGGCGACCTGCTGGCACTGGCGTGCCGTCTGGCTCAGCACCTCGTAGTGCGCCAAGTCCGCCAGCTCAACGAACAGCTCCATGCGCTCCTTCTGCCCGAGTTCGCCGAAGCCACCGCGCCGGTTCTGCGCCGCGTAGGCGGACGCCAGCAGCGACCGCAGCGACGGGAACCGCTCCGCGACGGCGTCCCGGTAGGTCGCGACGAGCCCGTTGCTGTTGACCGGGTGTGCGACACCGTCCGGTCCGATCTCCTCCAGCACCGCGTCCACCTTCCGCCGCTGGCCGTCCACATTGACGCGGCATCGGACGCGCCCGCGGCTGTCCAGGTTCCAGGTCGTGTCGAGGTACGCCTCACGGCTCGTCGCGTAGGTGAACAGCGTCCCGTCGCGTGACGGGAACGCCTTGTTCTGCACACCTGGGCCGAAGAGGCAGGCGAGCGGTGCGTCCAGCACCGTGCCGGTCTTCCCGGCGCCGTTCGGACCGACGACCGCGATGAGCCCGTCAGGAAGGTCTCTGAGGTCCAGCCGCATCGCCGCGTCGAAGTGGAAGAACCCTGAGACCTCGACGCATTCCAGCCTCATGAAGTCACCCGCGTCGCTACCATGACGTAGTCCGCTACAATGACTTCATCAACGGATGTGACTGTTAAATGTTGTGTTCATGCAATTCTCCTATCGGCGTGCCACCGGCGATCGCGCGCTGGACACGTCGTCTTCCTCATCCCTGCTCCGTGGGGCGGGCGCTGAGGGCGTCCACCGTGGCCATCCACTGCTCGACGTAGAGAGTACCGATACCGCCATACCCATCTCGACACGCGATGGTGATCTGTTGCTGCATCTCCTCGGCGAGCTTGCGGAGGGCGGTGGTCTGGGCCTCCGATTGCTTCTGATACCAGTTGCAGCGTTTCTGATACCACTCGTTTAAGTCCTCAGCTTTCTGGAGGGCGGTGGTCTGGGCCGCCAGGAGGGCCTCGACGGTTCGCTCCATATCAGTGCTCCACCAGTCCGAGGCTTTTCTTGGCGCCGTCAGGATCGCCGGGCTTCTTCTTCGGACGGCTGCCACCTTTACGGCCGGCCGCCTTCGCCTCGTCGCTGGTCCACTCGTGGGCTACGCCCTTTGCGTGCGCCGCCTTCCCGCCCATGGACGCGATCTTCCGCTGTAGCGCGCTATCTATCATCGCGAATCCCTGCGGTTTCTTTTCTACCGTCACGGGTGCCTCATCGATCTCACAGATGCGAGGTACGTCGTACTTACCGGTCACCGGATTCCATTCGTAGACGATCGCCATCACACCTGAACCGTTAATCGCCTAACGTCATCCTTCGTAGCCAGATCGGCCAGCGGTCCGAGCCGCGCCTCGACGTCCGCCGCGACGACGTCCGCGTCCTCGCTCTGCTGCAGTCGGTCCGCGCACCGCGCGACCTCCTCCGACCATGCGACGTCCGTCAACTTCGCCCAGGCCCGCAGTTTCGCGTCCAGCGTCAGCGCTGAGATGACCTCCGGTGCTCGGAGCGCGCGGTCCGTCACGGCGACCGGCTCGAACTCGAACCGCCGCGCCGCGGCGAACTCCTGCCGCACGCGCTCCCGCGCGCCGGCCAGGACGTCGCGTTCCGGATGCGCGTAGCTCGCCCGCACGCGGACGTCGCAGCCGGTCCAATCGACGACGCTGCCGCTCCCGCCGCACTCAGTGCAGCGCTCCTGGTCTTCGATCGTCGCGCCGAACAGGTCCGGGTCTCCTGCGTCTATCGCCATATCACGCGTGATAGTCTGCATGACTACGTGCGTCCCGTTACCGTCGCACGCGTGGCACTCCGCCAGCGGCGGATCGTCCTTCGGGCCACCAGGCCCCTTCGTGCAGCGCCACGTAAACCCGTCACGCGTCAGCACGCCCTCGACGTGGTAGCGCGGCGGGCAGGCAATCGGGCGTGACTCCAGCACGTAGCTCGAATCGCCCTGTAGCGTGGCGATGAGATACCGCTTCTCCTCCGTTTCCCCGAAAGACAGTCGGCAGATCGAGCCGATGTAGTCCGCGCCGTGGATCGCCTGCGGCTTATGGATATGCGAAAACAACTTAAGGATGGGACCGAGCCGTGAGAGGTGCGCCGCCGAGACGCTGATCTCCTTGCCGATCTGCGGCTGCCCGGCGCTCGCAACCGCATCGACGATGTTCGCGTGCCCGATCATGAGCGTGAGATCACCGCGGGCACGCGCGGTCGTTAGCTGGTCAGCGGCATGCATGAAGATGTGGTCCAGGAGCGCGTCAGCCGCGCCGATCACGGCACCTGTCTCGACGCCAGCACCGACGAGTCCGCCACGCTGAGGGTACGGCAGCACGAATATGGACGCCGTCTCGCCAGTCGCCAGCGGCACCACCAGCGCCTGCGGCGCCGCCACGACGTAGACCGGCCAGCGCGCGCGGACCCGAGCGAAGATGTCGAGATCCTGCGGCCGGTCGTGATTCCCGTAGCAGATGACCAGCGGTGCCGCGTCCGCCATCGTCTGCACCCGCGACGCCACGACGTCACCGTAACCGAGTGGACAGCCCACGTCGAAAACGTCGCCTGGCCAGACCCACGCGCCGAGCGCCGACACGTCCAGTCCGGAGGCGATGACTTGGTCGAGGGCGGCGATCCGATCGCTGTTCCACAGATCGCCACCATGTAGATGCGTATCCCCGATCGCGACGACCCGTGTCATCGTTTCGTCTCGTCGGCCTGTGAGTCGTCCACGGCAATCTCGACCCGCTCGCCTCCATGACTCAGCAGGTCGCGCATATTTGGCCACTCGGCCTCAGTAAAGATGAGCGACCCGGCACAGGCGAACGTAAACCCTGGCACGCCAGTCCAGACGCCGACGCCGACGTGACCGCCGAGCTTCTGGACCAGCAGCCGTAGGTGCGTCGCGGTCACGGCGTGAAAGCCTTCTTCGGCGCCAGGTCGTAGCGCCACAAGACGCCGATCGCCATGTCGATGCGGCGCTTCGGCGGGACTGTCTCATCCGAGAGCATCTCACCCATAACCTTCATCGCGTTCTCGAGGTCGCCGACACGTAATATGAGTTCCCTCTCGCTTGACTTGCTCATGACCGTGGCCCTTCCGTCGCTTGTCGTAGGACGTTCGCTAACGCCTCTACATCTTCTGGCGTCAGTACCTTTTGAACCGCGGTCGCGAGCGCGCGCAGGCCGTCTCGACGCCCGCGCTCGTAGTCCGGCATGTCGTACGGATAACTCCAGTCCGTCACGACGAGTTGAGACGCCTTCCGCTTAAGCATCAGCCGCAGGATCTGATCCTGCGTGCCGCCAGGCAGCGTCGCGGAAAACGCCTCGACCACCGCGCGCGCGTCCCTGACGAAATTGTTCATGTTTAGCGCCTGCCAAACTAGACTATTGTCGGCACCACTCATTTCTTCGACCGCCGTGATTATCAGATCTGGCGTCGGCTGATCGCGCAGGGTCCGTTGCGCTTTCCGCACGCGCACGGCCGTCTGGACTTGTCGCGTGTCGCTCATAGTTTCAAGCCCCCTACCGCCGACACCTCGATCGCCTGCCGGTACGGCTGCCCGCCGACTACGACGCGCTCCGTCGGCACCAGCCGCGGCTGCCCGTCCTTCGCCGCCACCGCGCACGCCTTCGCGATCGCCGCGTCAGGCGTGTAGAGCGTCACGCCCTGCTTCGTCTCGACGAAGTAGCGCGCCTCCGCACCCTCGCCCTTCCGCAGCACCTTCGTGACCATGTACGTCTCGTCGGCGTCCGGCGCCGTCGCCGGCGGCGGCGGCGGATCGTCGAACGTCACCTCCTGCGCGTCGGCCGGCGCGGCGGCCGTCTGCATCCGTTCCGGCGCCTCCGGCTCCGCGACGACCTCGCCGGTCAGCATCTGACCGATCTCGCCTGGCGCGTGCGTTACCGGCGGGAGTACCGGCGCATGCAGCGACGCGCCAGGATAGAGCAGGTCGCGCGCGCCGAGATTCGCCGCAGTGACCATGCGCCGGATCTCGGGGTCCGTCATATCCGGCTGGAACACGGCGCGCAGGATCACGAACGGCTTCCGCCGCAACTCCTCGATCGTGTAGGACTGCCGGACGCCGAGCTTTCGGGCGAGCCCGTTGAGCGACTTCGTCTTCGCGAGTTGCCGGCCGAACCGGCGGACCTGCATCACGCGTTCGGCGGTCCAGCCGTTGATCGGCTCCGGCTTGACCTTCCACTGCTCCTTCGGCGGCACCTTCTTGCGCTGGAGATCCGCGACCTCCACCCGCCGCGCCCACTCCTCTGGCGTCCACTCGCCGATATCCGCGGAGCCGTCACGCGCGTCGACGCTCCCGATGCCGGTCGGCAGCATCCGGAGCTGTCCGGTGAAGTCAATAATGTCGCCGTCCGTCTCGCAGACGAACAGGTGCCGCTCCTTCACGCCGTCCTGGAGCCATCGCGTCTCGCGTACGTTGACGCCGAAGTTCGTCAGGATCTTCAGGAGTCCGTAGTGATTCAATGAACATTCGACGGGTTCCCATTGCCCGTCCGCGACCTTCCGGCGCTTATGGATGCTCGCCTGATGATAGACCTCCGCGCCGCGGCCGCTCTCCGCGTCTACGCTCGGGTCGATCAGGATCGGGATCGGTGCGATCTCATAGCCAGCAGAGATCGTCGAACCAGACTGCCCCATCGGGCTCAGGAGGAACACATGGTCCTGTAATCGCCGCATCCGATCCGCGAGGTCCGCCTGCGTCTTGATGTTGCTGCGCGTGAGCGCCTCGACGTCTACGCGCTCAACGAGCGCCGTGCCGCCGCCTGTCGTGCCGTCTACCATGTTTGTTCCCTCTCTTCTGTTTTGTTAGCCGATTTAATAACTCGCTATCCGATCGCCTTCCTGGCCTCGTCGGCAGCGTCCCCTTCCGCGATACCAGGGCTCATGTGTGCAATCACGTCCAGTATGCGCCTATAGGATCCGCTCTCCTGCTGGAGCGCCCACGCGATCCCAGTAGCGACCGATGCCACATCGATCGCGATCACGTCCGCGACGATGTCCCACATCTCACCGAACCGCAGGGCGGCGTGCCGGTCGAATTCATTACTCGGCGTTACATCCACAGGAACGAGCACTGTCGGCGACGATCCGCCCTGTGACAGCGTCCGTCCGCGTTTCACGATCACGGAAACGGCCGAGCCGAGCGGCACCGTCTTATGGAACTCGCCTGGCTCCATGCTATAGACAGCGTCCGCGCTCTCACCGGGCGCGATATATTGCGACGCCTCCGCCACGATTGTGACCACAGATCCGGTGGGTAGCAGGATCGTATCCTCGCCGTGCCGGACTCGCGCGACGTGCGGCCGATAGAGATGCTGTCCGGATGCGACGCTCGGCTCGACGCGATAGGTCCGGTGATTCAGCGTCCCAGCGAGGACGCGACTCGTGAAGCCGAACGCGTGATTATGGATCGGCGTGGCGACGACCTGTCTCGGGATGCGTACATCACCCCAGACGTGCAGCCGGACGACTGGCGTGATATCGATCTGAATGAACCCGTTCGCGTGGACACGCGGCGAGTAGTCTGTCGCGAGCGACTGTAGGTACGTGATCAGCCGCATCTCGCCTCCCTGAAACGGTATCGGCTAACCGGCGTATAATTTGTCTCGGTCAACGCGTGCCGCCTCCACGGCAGGTGCTTGGCATCGGGGCCGTCGCAGGTCGTTCCGCTGCGCGGCCCCTACTTCTTTATGCGGTACTGGCTATCTCCGCGCCGTACTCACGCAGCAGCCGGTCGATGACCTCGCCACGGCGCTTCCCGGTCCGCCGCTGCACGTGCAGTAGGATCTGCGCGCCGAGCGGCGTGAGCGGTACCGGTAGTTTCACGTCCGCGTCCTCGCCGCCGAGACGTTCCAGTTCGCGCGCGGTGTACGCGACTTCCTGGTCCGCACGCGACTGACCACCAGCGGCGTGCCGACGGTCGCGGTTATACGTCGCCCACGCGCCGGTGCAGGGTGCGCAGTGGCAGCCACCGGTATAGCCTGATACCGTCCCGTGCTGGACGTCAGATACCATGCCATATATATACCGTAACGCGAGAGTAAAGTAAAGTCGCTACGTCACAGGACGCCGGCCACGTCGCGCATCCGTAGGTTATGGCGCCGGCTCGCGGCTCGCAGCTCCCCAGGCGTCGGCAGGAAGGTACAGGATTTCGCCGCCCGCTCCCGCTGGCCGCGGCCATCAGGGCACCGCCTGTCGACGGTAAAAACGTCTGTAGAATCGCAGCGTACGCCGAACAAGCCGCTGCCGTTCGTCATCCATACAATGAGGCAGATACAACGGAACTAACTTGACCCACAGACCTACTTCGTCCTTCGCATAATTCACGACGCGACGGCGCTCCTCATTCGTCAGTCTCATGTGCCATCTGTCTCCTTTCCGGATCGTCCGCTCACCGTACCCGTCGTCGCTGATCGCGTAGACCGTACCGCGTCTCATCGTTTCACCTTCCAGTAAACCTAGGTACACCTAGTACGATCCGTACGTACCGTTTCTCTTAATCCGATCGTCTACGATTCCGACCACGTTCGGAGTTGAACGACCGCCTGTTAATCCTTTACTGCAACTGGCTGATTTATCAGCCGGTTGAGCAGACCTGTTTTTCTCAGATCTGTTTTTCCGTTGAAAGCATCGTCGGCTCTTTCGCGGACGACTCCGCGATCTGGCTGGTGACCCGACGAGCCGCGTGTTTACCGCGGCGTCCCCACCTGTGGCTTCGCCAGTTTCTCCCAGGTCCGCGACGGCTATCAGTCGGAACCGACAGCCGCGCGTAGTCGCCTCAGCGCGTTGGCACCCATGACGACTGCCACTTAGCCGCTCGGCGCGCCCGTGAACCACGGCGCCGAGCCAGGGGCGTTGCCCTGCCGGAGCGTCAGCTTTCTATCCCGCCACGCTCTCTGCGGAGCAGCAGACCTGTAGGCACATCACCTGTACGTTGAGATTGGATTAGCACTGACACAGTAGTTCGACATGTGATGCGGTAACAAAGTCTGCTGCGGATTCCCTCTAGCGCCACGTCGTACGCCTTCAGGTGAACCCGTTACCACGGTCAGGGTAGCCACACCCAACCCGCAGCTTCATTAATTAGTATAGGCCAGGATTGTCAGCTCTGTAAAGCCGGCACCGTTGTTAGGCGCCTAACGGTTTGGCGGAGGACCGGGGAATCGAACCCCGAACCGTGTTGCCGGCGACGGCGTAGCGGGCCGCGTCCTCGTCCCGTTCGGACGTCCTCCGTGACTGGCTGGCGCGGCACGACTTGAACGTGCAACCTCCGGGTTCAAAGCCCGGCGCTCTGCCAATTTGCGCTACGCGCCAATCTTGGTGCCGGCGAGTGGAGTCGAACCACCACGCGACGCGTTCTAAGCGCGCCAGGTATGCCTGTTCCCGTCACGCCGGCAATGGTGGAGCCGGCGGGAATCGAACCCGCGTCCGAACATTCTCAACCGACGTGCTCTACGTGCGTAGCCCAGATAACCCGCTGGACTGCGGAAGGGGCAGCTTGCACATGCCCTCCACCACCCGACTGTAATCTCGACGGCCGCTACTGCCGGAATCTCGCGACCGCCCAGCCCGGTGATTACAGTGGGTCCTCGCTACTGGACGCCTTGCGAGGCCACCGCCTGTCAACGGCCGTTAGGCCGCGAGAGGAAGTTCAACAGCTTCCGCAGTTGAAAATGCCCGCCCGTTTTACGTCCGTGGCTGGCAAGGACGGCACGCACTCGTCGATCTCCTACGCCCGTCGAAACCAGGGCGGCCCCTTCTGGGCGGATTATACCTACCGCCTGTCTCAGAACAATAGGAAACTTCAAGTTTCCTATCCGCGTGGGTTGATTATACCCACGCGAAAGTGGTGCGCCGGAGGGGGCTCGAACCCCTACCCTCCCGGTTAAAAGCCGGGCGCTCTGCCGCTCGAGCTACCAGCGCGTATGTCCTCGACCGGCACGCCAGGATCAGGCAGCGTCGGCCTTTGGAAGCCGTCCGCGCAGACCCAGAACTCATAGCCGATCAACGTGTGCTGACACAGAAAACAACCACCGCAACGCGAGCACCGATATGGATAGACCGTCTCGCCCGCAGTGTTTTTCTCCTGCACCAGGTGCATGGTGCACGCGGCGGGGCTCGAACCCGCAACCTTCCGGTTAAGAGCCGGCTGCTCTGCCTCTCGAGCTACGCGTGCGTTTTTCTTCTTCTGCTTCTTCACGACGGGTCCGCTGCAATCTGCGTCGTCCTTTAGCGCTTCTTCACCATTGTTCCCTCCGGCGCAGTGCCCAGCAAAGTTACCAGCGGCGATAACCGCCGCTCCCGTCTCAGTGGTGCTGACGCGTGGTATCGAACCACGTTCTCCCGCTCTTCAGGCGGGCGCAATCACCTGACCTGCTCCATCAGCGATCCTCCAACGCGACGTTCCAATACAGGTAGCTGTGCCACGCCGCTGGCGTCCTGAATCCGAACGTCAACTTCATCGTCGGTGCGAGCACGAGCGGCCGGTGCGGCTTACGCACGAGCGTCATGCCAGCTTCCGCCGGCGTCCGAGCGCCCTTCCGCTTGTTGCAGGGCTCGCAGGCCGTCACGATGTTGTCCCAGCCACGCTTGCCGCCATACGCGACCGGAATCACGTGATCGAACGTCAGACCTTCCGGCTCAAACTCCTGCGCGCAGTATTGGCAAACGAACTCGTCACGCGCGTAGATGTTTGCCCGCGTGAACTGCACCACCGGTCGCTTCCGCAGCTTGACGAATCGGAGCAGGCGCACGACAGACGGCAGCTTGAACGAGAACGACACGGCCCTCACGACCCGGTCGTGCTCCTCGATGATCTCCACCTTTCCCTGCACCAAGAGCGTGATGGCGCGCTGCCAGTCGACCACCTTGAGCGGTTCGAAAGTCGCGTTCAATACGAGCGTCTGTTCCATGGCCTCATCCTACGTCGTCGCCAAGTAAATGGTGGGGGAGGAGGGAATCGAACCCCCTTGATGCCCGCGTCCCAAGCGCGGTGGCTAGCCTTTGGCCCACTCCCCCGTTAGTAATGCACATCGTGTTTCAACCGTCCGATCATGATGTGCTCAACCGCCTCCTGCTGCCTGAGCGTGACGCGACCAGTTGTCTCAATGGTTGCGTAGATGCCGGCGAGAGTCTCCCGCGCCCATTCGTATTTACGTGTCGCGAGTAACTCCTCGATGCGCGCGATCATCGTTTTAGCATCGTCGACCAAACAGAGCCCTCACCTTCGCGACCGCGTTCTCGTAGCCGAAGTCGATCAAGAATCGCAAGCCGCGCCCTTCCAGAAACGCACACGCGATGTGCTGTTCGAGCGTCAGATCGAGATCAAGCTGATCGACGAATTCAAGATAGCGCATCACGCACAGTATATGGTAGCGGTGACGGGAATCGAACCCGCGAAGTCCCGATTGAAAGCCGGGCGAGAGATACCAGCACCCTCAACACCGCCACGTTCTTCGAAGTGCCGCTTCCTGTGGGTAACAGCGGCCGAACTTGGCACCGACGGAGGGAATCGAACCCTCGGACATCCGGTTGAGAACCGGAGCAGGCTAGGCCAGCAACCTGAACGTCGGCACAGCGCGGATCAAGTTGGCGCGATCCGCTACGCCGTCCGGTCAATTCTGTTGCCCGACCCCGAGACTGGCCGCGTCCTTCCGTCCACATACGGGACGGACGACAAGATGGTAGGAGCGGAGGGATTCGAACCCCCGGTGGCAGGGTGTAAACCTGCTGCCTTGCGCGGACTTGGCTACGCTCCCATGGTCCAGGCGTGAGGGGTCGAACCTCGTCCTCACCGTTATCAGCGGTGGGCTCTACCTCTGAGCTACACCTGGGATTACCGACCGCGCTGCTTCGTGCCGTGAAAGCAGCGACCGCGAGCAGTGCAGGCACCAGTCCGAGTGTGCCCAACCTTACCTTGTCGACGGCATCGAAGCGCACGGCCTGGACTTTCTTCTTGGCCATGACTCACCTCCTATGCTTGAGTCATGACACCTCCGACATTCATCGTCGTTATCCTCGAATTGGCTGAGGGCACAGGAATCGAACCTGTCTCATTCCCGGTTAACAGCCGGGCGCACGGCCATTGTGCTAAGCCAGATCGAAACGTGGTCTGCGCGGTGGGAATCAAACCCATCGTCACGCGCTTATAAGGCGCGGGCTCTCTCATTGAGCTACGCGCAGAACTGGAAGCCCCGGCCGGACTCGAACCGGCGACCGTCTCGTTAGGACCGAGCCGCTCTTGTCCACTGAGCTACGGGGCCTCATCGACCTTGGCTGCGGCGGGTGGAGTCGAACCACCGTCTTCTGGGTCAGAACCAAAGATCCTAGCCTCTGAACGACACCGCAATGTTGGACCACCGGGCGGGAGTCGAACCCGCGTACTCGGAGGTAGAAGCTCCGCGCGTCGGCCTCTGCGCTACCGGCGGCCATGGTGCGCTCGGCTGGACTCGAACCAGCGGCTACCGGCTTCGGAAACCAGCGTCCTCAGTCCCGAGGCGAGCGCGAATGGTGGACACGGCAGGAATCGAACCCGTCGTCTTCCGGGTGCAGACAGGATGCTCTCCCAATTGAGCTACGTGCCCGTGGACCACGGCCGCGGAGTCGGACCGCGCATATCCGGCTTTGCAGGCCGGCGCATTCCCTCGCTTGCTCGCCGTGGCCGATCATCGCTGCGAGGTAGGCGTGCCATGTGACGCCTCGTTCTCATGTCCGTGAGCACCCGACGTGGCGGCGGGATCAGCGCAACGCCCGAAGGCGTCGCGACGCCCGTCTTCCGCCACGTCGGACCGGTTGCGGTCGCCTCACGGCTCCTCGCAGCGTGGTGCTCCCGGCAGGAGTCGAGCCTGCCTGTCCGCGTTCGTAGCGCAGAGTCCTCATCCCGAGGCGGGAGCCGATATGGAGCGGAGTACGGGAGTCAAACCCGTGTCATCGGTTTGGAAGACCGAGGCGCAATCGCTACGCCAACCACGCGTTGTCAAAGAGCACGATCCGTCGCCCGACTTACCGGCCTTCTACCGTTCCGTTCCATTGCCGTCGGCGCGTTCCATCCTCACCGGCGACGGGAGCCTGGCGACCGCGGGAGGAGTCGAACCCCCGGCCCTCCGCTTTGGAAACGGAAGCAGCACCACTGCCTCGCGGCCGCCATCTGGGGTGAGTGACGGGCTTCGATCCCGCTGCCTCCAGGGCCACAACCTGGCGCTCTGCCGAGTGAGCTACACCCACCGTATTTAACATGGCGCGGCGCCCCGGACTCGAACCGGGACTGCTGGGATACAAGCCCAGTGTGCTGCCACTCGCACTCGCACCGCGTGGCGCTGCCGGCAGGACTCGAACCTGCGACGTCCTCCATACAAAGGAGGCGGTCTGCCATCTGACCTACGACAGCCTGGCGCGGGCGACAGGGCTCGAACCTGCACTGGTCGTCCTTACGAGGGACGCGGTCTGCCACTCGACCTCCGCCCGCACGAACACAAAAGGTGGCGAAGCCGACGGGACTCGAACCCGCATGGTCTCGGGAGACAACCGAGTGCCTAGCCATTCGGCCACGACTTCATGATGCGCAACACTTGGTAGCGGGCACGGGAATCGAACCCATCGAATGCAGCTTATGAGGCTGCTGCCTTGCACCAGCCGGCCTGCCCGCATCGTCCTGGAGGGTCGAGGATCTAATGCCCTCGGTGTCTATTTAGGTTGGTGTCCTGAACCTCGACCCTCCAGTGCTTACCGTCGGTTGCGAATGGCCCTGCCGGGCCGTTCGATCTCGACTGGTATGCACTGCCACGTGCCTGTCGGCTCCGCGTGGCGGGTCTGTCTCAGCACGGAGACTAGCTTACTACGATTCCGGCGAGGAAGGCTAGTACCGCGCCTACCTCTTAGAATGGGATCTCGTCCGATACAGCGGCGTCAGCGAAGCGGCTCGTCATCGAGAACGCCTGCGTAACACCGGCGAGGCTTAGCGTGCAAGTCGCGCACCACCGGACGAGCGCGAGCGGCGATTCAACGGCATGCGTTGCGGCAAGGACCGCATCGAGCGGTATCGATGGCCGCGCAGTCTCAGCGACGAGGAATGAGTGCGAGCGCCTCGCCATGAAACGCCTGCACGCGCGACACCTGAACCGCGCGGGCGGGCACAAGCGCAGCAGCGTCGACATAAACAACATCATATCGGCATAGTCGGTCATGCGCGCCGCCTCTTCACCCAGTACCGGCGCCGGCTGTTCGCCTTCGCTGCGACCTTCGGATTAACGTCGTCGCGCTGCGCGAAGTAGATGTTCGTCAGCGGCTTCCCACCGGAGCAGACCGTCCACTGCTGGCCCTGGTAGCCGCCCGGCCGGATTGTAAGGTCCTCCACCTTCCCGAACAGCGAGGTGAGCCCGACCATGTCCACGACCGCTGCGTCTTGCTTTGCCGAATGCGGACGTACTGCACGTCCGACTTGCTGGTAGAACACCGCAAGCGAGACGGATGGCCGCGCGAGCACCACCGCGTCCAGCGCCGGAAAGTCGAAGCCCAAAGCCAAACACCCAACATTCGTGCAGACACGCAGCCGGCCCGCGCGAAACTCACGCACCGTCAAGTCGCGCACCCCGGCCTGCGTCTCCGCCGTCACCACGCCGACGAGCGGCGCGAGCGCCGCCGCCAGCCGCTCGCTCTCTGCCACGAACCGCGTGAACACGAGGATGTGCCGTCGTCCCTCCCGCAGCAGCGCGCGCACCTCGTCCACCAGCGCGCCGACGAAGCCGACCTCCGCGAAGTGCCGCTGCACGCTGGCGTCCGTGTAGTCGGCGCCGGTGCTGTTCAGCCGCAGCTTGTCGCGCGCGATGCGCGTGCGCACGCGATAGTCGAGCGGACTCCAGTATCCGCCGCGCACGAGATCATCGACCTGCGTCACATGCACCACGTCACGGAAGATCCGCGGCCGCGTCCGCGTCAGGAACCGCAGCTCCGAGCCGAGGCTGTTGCTCGCCAGCCTGAACGGCGTCGCGGTCGTGCCGAGGATCCGCGCCTGCGGCAGCGCCTCCAGGAAGTCGAGGTACATCCCACCCTTCGGCGAGACCATCGCGTGACACTCATCGATTACGACGTACTGGATATCCCGGAACGCGTCCGCGTGGCGTACGACGCTCCCGATCGTGGCTAGTGTGACCTGCCCGATCTCTCGCCGGCCGAACGAGGCGGAGAAGACGGCCGCCCGCCGGCCGTAGCTCGCGAGCTTCTCGGCGTTCTGCGCCAGGATCTCCTTCGACGGCTGCAGGACGACGCACGGGGCCGAGAGCCGCTCGACGATCGCCGCGATCACGAGACTTTTCCCGCCGCCTGTCGGCTGCACGATCAGCCCGTGCCGGCCGGCCAGCGCGGGATCCGTCAGGTAGGCGCAGCCGGCGTCCACGGCCTCGCGTTGATACGGCCGGAGCTGGTATATCACAGCATCACCACCTCGCAATGGCCGTCCGGTAGCTCAACTTCTAGGAAGAGGCATGACTCCTTGCCGACGAGCCGTGGCTTCGCGCCGCTCTTTACGGCGTCGCGTACCTTTATGAGCTGTTCCGCTGAGCGCCACTGTAGCGCGGCGGCGATCGCCTTCGGGACGTCAGGCGCAACGTCTGCCTCCACGAGATCGACGATCTCAGCGGCGAGTTCCTTCTTCAGCGCTCGCACGTCCTCGTCGGCCGCCCGCTTCAGGATGACGTCACCCCATGACTCGAAGAGCGCCCAAACGAAGAACGGGATCGTCGCGTCGGCTTTCAGCGCAGTTACCAGCGCCGCATAGAAGGCGCGGATGTCGGCAACTTTCGTGACGAGCAGCGGCCGGAGATGCGTCTCCATGTCGAACTCGCAGCGATCAACGGTCGCCTTCCCGTGGGCCGTTGACAGGCCTCGGATAATCGGGACCCATGCCGCGACAAGCGCGGCTCGTGCGTTAGTAGTCATTGTTGGTTTCCTCCATCCCTTATGCCCACGGCCGCGGCTTGGATGCTCTACCGCATACATAAGCCACATGCGGAGATCGTCGAAGCTCAGCGTATGGTCGTTCACACCTGGACCATTCGCGCGGCTGCGATATGTAATGCATGATTTCGCCAGCTCCACGATGTTCCACATTTCGCCGAAGGCGAGATCACGTACCGCTGTCATCGGCGTCCTGAGACGAGTTGCCGGCTCATGCGCCCAGCTTTCGGAGACCCACCGCATGGCTGGCCGCCAGGCGCCGCGCCCGCCGCGCCTCGGTCAGAAGTCGAGAGCTAGTCTCACGGATCGTGAGCACCATTAGCCGCCGGATGCGCGGATCCCGCTCTGCGTACCGCATGGCGCCGTGCAGGCCGAGGTAAGAGATATTGGCGCGTACGGAGTCCCTGTCGTCAGCCGTCATCCTTCCCATTCGCATTAGTCCACTACTCCTTCCGCCTCAATCTGGACGCGCAGCGGTCCTGGTATGAAATGCCGCGCGGTATCGGCTGCAGTCGTGATGTCTATCTCGTCTCGGTTCGCCTTGATATTCCGCACGATGGCCACGCGGCGTCCGCAGTCGTCATAGAGTGATGCACCCAGTAGTTTCGTCCAGTTAGCTGGTCCAGAGAGCCGGCGCTTCACGGCCCGCACTTGCATACAGGCTGACGTGACGCACTGGAAGACCTGCTCACGCTCATCTGGTGGCAGCGCGAGCAGCGCCTGAACGAGATAGTCAACGGATGACTGCATAGACACGCGTCCTTGTCCGTAATGGTTGATCGTCCGGCCCGGCAACATGCGCCTCGATCCAGATTAGCTTCCGGTCCTTCCGGCTAGGTCCGCACGCCTGCAGACGCGGATGGCCGGAGACTATCCAACGGCAATGATATTCACGCGCGCCGGCCAGGCGGTCCGGCACCGCGCCATCTACCGGCACGCGCACCGACTTCCTGAGTGCGATCACCTGCACCGTCGGCGGGTCCTGGAGCTGGTACTCCCGAACGTACCGCTTCCGTGCGTGACGCTCGACGTGCCCGTCCGCCTTCGTCAGTACCGGTGCCACCGCTATCGTCTGCCGGAACCAGAGGCAGGCCATGACGAAGAACAGGCTCAGCTCACTGATACAGTGGAGCGTCTTGTCCTTGCCGATAATGTTCGTATCGTCAGCGAACGCAGTCCCAGGTCCGTACGTCTTATCCCAGGACTCGGCGTTAAACGTGACCATGTCGCTGAACGAGAGCGAGAGCGGCCAGTACCAGCGTGTCGACGGCAACGGTATGTCCGGCGCCACCACTAAGAGCTTCGCGTGTTCATCCAGCACGTAAGCCGAGAACGAGAGCGCCGGCTCGGATCGCGCCTCCTGGTTCGACATCTTATCGAACTCCTCCCGTGAGACACCGGCGCGCTTCAGGACCGATCCGACTTCTGCAAGCTCGAACGGTGATACGTACGGCGTACGCGCGGACAGCGCGCGCATTCGCTCCAGGTCGGTCGGCGCGAGGCGGTCTATGACGGCCTGCGTAAGGCACAGCTCCCTAAGACGGGTGATGCCATCCGACCAGCCCCATAGTAGCGCGTGCGTGCGCGCTGCCGCGATCCTTGACGTCACAGGCATGGAGTCACCGAACCAGAACCAGCCAGCGCCAGTATTCGGCGTCTCGATCGAGGAGAGCGGCGCGTCGCGCGGGATGCTGCGCGCCGCCTCCCGGATCGCCGCGACCGTCTCGGCGTTGAAGCTGTACGCCTGTGCCATCCGCAGGAACGTGACGTCATCGTTGAAGCCCATGTCACGCAGCGTCGCGCGCGCGGACGCTGCATGAGTGATGCGCCGCACAGCGTCCTGGTCGTTCAGGTCAATCGCGTCAGTGAACACCTCCGTGCGGTCAGTCGCCTTGAGCAGCGACGAGAGCGACGCCAGCGCCTGGAACTTCGCGTCCAGTGCACGCTGCCAGTGCGGCATGATGTCCGGCGGAGGCTTGCGCGGCCCGGTGACGAAGCGGTCGATCGTCGCGCGCGGGTCACTGACCTTACCGTACTGCTTCTCGAACGCCACGAGCTTAGCGACGACGTCGCGGCTGGCCTTCCCGCGCAGTAGCTCGTGGACCTCCACGTACGTCAGGCCGGTCATGCGCACCACGCCGGCGATGCGCTTATCGCGGTCGGTCTCCACCAGCCTCGCCATATCCGGCGGGAAACTGTCCTCGATATAGTCTGCGAGCGCGGCTCCGGCGCCGGCTGCGGCGCCACGGTCATCCATGCCCCGCCAGAATTTCGCCAGCAGCTCCTCAATGGCGTGGCGCGAGAACTTCGGGAAGGCCATCGTCTCGATCGCGCGATCGACGAGCTTCGCCCGCTTGTCGGTGCGAATCAGGTTATCGCAGGCGTCACAGGCCATCCATCCGCCAGTGCTCCGGCCGGCCCCGTAGTTGCCTGGCAGCGCACCTATCGAGAAGTCCGGCACGTCGAAGTAGTGCGACGCGCCAGGCGTACTACAGAAGTCGCAGATCGCCGAGGCCATGATGGCGGCCTTGACCGTCGCCGCGTCCGCGGCGTGCAGGTCGCCGTCGAGCGTCCCGCTGAGCACGCTTTCCGCGAGCAGCTTCTCAGCCGTCTGCCGGACGAGCGCGAGCGGGCCGTTCGGCGTCCGGATCATCTGGATCTGTCTCATCGGTTACTCCTTCCTTGTCATGCCGACCTTGCGGTTGCCGGCCTTGAATTCCTCGCACTCCAGCAGTAGCGGCGCCCACTTCAGGTACTCCGCACGCGTACGCGGGTCCTGGAAGAACTGCCGGAAGTCGCCAGGCGTATACGCGTCCGCGTGCAGCACCGCGCTCATCGGCACCACGATGCGGCAGCCGACAGGCTCGTCGTTTCCCCATCGCTGGTGTCGCTGCCGGCCGCGCGTCCACGTGTAGAGGCACCGTGTCGGCGTCACCCGTGCCGGCTTGGCGAACAGTCCAGGCCCTGGATTCAGGTACGGCCTGTAGTGTACGTACTGGCTCTTGTATTTCACGCGGTAATCGCCGGCCTGGCGCGCGTTCTCGCGCTCGGCCTCCAGCCGTTCCCAGGCGTCCTCCTGCCCGATGGTGACGCTACCTGAACCGAGCGTTGCGTTTAGCCGCCGCCGGTACGCCTCGAAGTCCGGCGGGTGCTCCGTAGAGACGAGCCCACGGCTCTCGTCGTAGATCCGTACCAGTGCCTGCGCGAACGACTCCGGCTCCCATAGCCGCCAGGCCGGATGCGGATGGAATACCGGTGACCGGTCGAGCAGCCCCTGCAGCACCATGACGACCCGGTTATGGTGCTCGACCTGCGCGTTGACGACGGCCGTGACGTCGTCGAAGTAGGCGCTGCGCTGGTCCCACTGCACCCACGCGTCGAAGGTCAGCCGGATCGGCTCGAAGGCGCGCTCAGACCGCTCGATGTCCTTCCGCCTGTCCGCCATTAGTTTCTTGGACGCTGGCTTGTCTTCGCCACTGAACCCGCTCAGCCGGTGCGCGATGTATTCGGTGCGGAGTTCCTGGTAGTGCGCCTCGGTGATGAGGTCCGCGTCCCTGCTCACGCTGGTGAAGTACTTCGCATAGAGCACGTGGCCGCCGAGCATCTCGGACGCCTCCACGTCCGGAAACAGGCGCGGCCCGAACGCGACGCCGGCACGCAGCCTGAACAACTGGTCACCGTTGCGCATGTAGAGGAAGGTGGACTCGTCCCACTTGGCACGCTCCGCGAATGCGATGTAGTCCGAGAGGCTGGCGGCCTCACGCTCCTTCTCCGTGCGCCGAACCTGCATCGCCAGCACGCAGCGCGGGAACGGCAGCAGCCGAGCCATGCTCTCCGGCTTAGCCATCCACGCATCGAAGTCCGGGACGTCGTGGAACTCGATGCCGCCGGTGCGGTAGTCCAGCAGGCACTCCTCGTCCATGTACGCACGGCGCTGCATCAGGCGGACTGGCTCCGTCGCGCCGGCCGGCGCCCCGTCGCGCACCTGCACCACCTGCTCGCAGAGCCCGGCGTAGAGTTCGACGTTGAAGATTCGGCTCTCGATGGCCTCGAAGACCGGCTGCATCTGACTGACCTGTGCACGCAGCGGCACCAGTTGCGCCTTCATCCACATCGCCATCGAGTCGTTCGCCTTCTTGATGTCCTCGAACAGCTTCGGCAGGGTCTTGTCCTTGGCCGTGACGAGCGCCTTCTTGTAGTCCGTGACCGGCTCACCGTGGCGCAGGGTTAGCGCCTGCGTTTCCTCTCTGGCGCTCCCGGCGCGGATGGCCAGCCGTGCCGTCAACAGACGCACCTCGTTCATTAGCCGGACGGCCTCCTGCCTGTGATGCTCGACCTTGTTACCGATGAACCGCTGGGCCTCGGGCGCGCGCCTAAGTAGGACGTCGAACTTCGCGAAGTGCACGCGCCATTCGCTCTTGTTCACGTTCTCGACCTGTACGTAGTTCGATCCGACGTGCGTGACGCAGACCAGCTCATGCCTCGTGCCGTCCGGGTCCACGCGGTCCGCGCCGGTGTAGCCCTTGGCCACGCGCAGCCAGTACCACTCGCCGACGGCCACGGTCTCAGGCGGCGCCTCGACGCGCGACACGCGCGACGTTCGCCGCAGCGTGCCGCTCATCCCTTGTCCTCCGGCGCTGATACCACATCAACGGTGACGCGACTGCGCACCGCCCACGACGCGTACCGTGCTACCCACTGGCCCATCAGCCGGTAGCGCCAGCGCCGGTAGAGCCCGAGCCACGACGGATCCGGCTCGACTAGCCAGCCGGACAGCGGCAGCACGGCCTCGGTCTCACCGCACGCCTCCGCCGCCAGGATCGCACGCACCAGGTCCTGGAGCGGCACGCCGCGTGACAGCAGGCGCTCGCCGGGATAGAGCACCGGGACCTGATGGCCTTCGTAGATGCGTGGCACGCCGATCGGCGGAGTAGTCATCTGCGTCCCTCCTTCTGAGTCATGTCCGCCCCACGTGCGTCACCGGTACTATGCCTCCTCGGCAACGGGTAGGACCAACCGTAGACACCAGGGAGCGGCGACAGCGCGCTACTGAGCAGGCCTGGCCACGCGCCGCCGAGTGTCAGCCACGGGCTGTATGACGTCGCGTACTCGACGACCGGGAACGGTCCGAACGGTCCGTCCCCTGGCCGCCACCTGATGGTGACGGCCAGCGCGCTCCCGGCCATCAGCGCTGGTGTTGGCCGCGTGGCGCGCGCAGCCAGGACGGCAGCCGCGGCACCCGGTGTCATCGGCGGCTGGCTCGCCGTCCAGTACATCAGGCCTTGGGCACGCACTGGTTCCATGACGCAGATGGCGGCGACGGCGATTATCGGAATACACGCGCTCTTGGTCCTCATGGTTCCTCCCTCCGGTGTAATCATGGTTGCGATCTAGATTTCGGATCACCGCGAGACAGCATCACGACCGGCTTCTGCGTCTAGCATCACTTGGGTAACTTCGCGTAGCAGATCTTGCAGACATCTTTCGGCGGCTGCTTGCTGCGGTGCTTCGGCTGGGAGGCCCGCCAGGACACATCCCGTATGTCACGCCCACACAACACGCGTGTGCCGTCCAGGGCCGTGCGGTCGAAGTCGTAGTAGTGAAATTTAGCCTTCATCGCGGCTCTCCTACTCCTTCCGTGACGCGCTCACCTGCCCGCGCTTCTCCAGCCACGCCTCGACCTCCGCCTTCGCGCGGATCAGATCGAAGTAGTACCGTGGCCAGCCGTCCGAAGGGTCGAGGTCGATAGCAAGCTCGCCGCGCGCGTCCATGTGCGCGAGCCAGTTGCCGCGGTCGCAGTAGGCGGGCCGTGCCTGTAGCCAAACCGTGCACTCTCGGCCCTGGACAGTCCAAGCCCCGGTATCTGTATCGCAGGTCCATTCCAAATGCCATCTCCTGTCCTGTTAGGCGATTAACGCGGCCATAGTAAGCCTCGGTCCCTGCCTGCTGAGGCGCGCTAGGCCAGCCGTACCCAGTTGGCGGGCCAGTTCTAGGCCGGAGGCGCTGCGGCAGCGGCCGGCCGGCCAAGGAGCCGCCGCCGGACTTTCCGGACGTGCGTAGCGTGCTTGGCACGGTCCCAGACCGCCTGGACCTGCACGTCCGTCATGGCCGCTAGGCGCTCCCAGCGCCGGACCTTGGCCTGCCACGACCGGAGCGCAGTCTGCAGCCGCTTGACCCGGGTCCGCGTCCTAGCCTCCGCGCGACGCGCTGTAGCGAGTTTCCGCTCGGCCTTCTCCCTGTGCGCGAGCCACCGGTCCCGTAGCGTGATGAGGTCGGCGACATCAGTGAGGCCGACGCCGGCCGGCGTTCGGATCGGGACGAGCCGCCGGACGCGTGCCAGTGCGCCATAGCAGTAGTACCCACTCTTGCCCATGGCGTTCCGCTCCATCCGCTTACAGCGGCGTTCGCGCGGCCGGAACCACCCACTCTTGCCGCACCTAGCGCAGAGTTTGCGCGTAGTACGGACGGGCGACCTCGCATCGAAGCCGCTCTTCCCGTGTGCCATCCGTCACCTCGTTTTCTGTCCGGCCAAGCGCGTGCCATCCCAGATGCGCACGTCTACCGGGCCGCCAACTGTAAGTTGCAGGTCATCGTAGGCTGCGCGGCAGGTCTTCTCATCTCCGGACGCGGTTACCTCCCACGGCGCTCGGTCGAAGCCACCGATAGCCGTAGCGATCCAGGCGCGCCGTTCCGTCCGCCACTGGCCACCGACACTAGGCGCCTCGATGTCCGGCGGCGCCATGTCGACGAACCCGAGCGACCGCTCAGCGACTGGTCGTTTCCGCGCGCTCAATCGCGCACCTCGATCTCTGCCCACGTGCGCGGCGGCATGATTAGCGCCTCCAGCGCCGCCGCGTCGACCTGGTACCGGTCGGCGAACCCGCGGATCTGCGCCACGTCCTGCACACGCCGCAGCGCCGTCGCCAGCTCCAGCACCTCCAGCGCCTCGGTCACGGACGCCGGCCGGAACGTCACGCTCAGCGTCCAGAGTCCGTCCTCCTCCACGATCGTCGGCGCGCACGGCATCCGGGGATGCGCCGCGAGCGCGTCCGCGACCTCTCCGACGATCGCGACGGCGCCTGCATCTGGCACGGTCATGGCGTCACCGGCCGTGTCTTCGCCGCGTCCGTGCGGCGGACCCGTGCGCACTGCCGCTTCGTCTGCCGCTTCAGCTTGTTCTGCTGCTTCTGCCGGTACGCGTCGCGTGATCCCCAGCGCGTCCCGTGCTGGTAACTGCTCATGTGTCCATCCTCCGTTCCTCGATCTCCGGCCGCATCGGCAAGTCCAGCCAGTGCGTCTCGGTCGTGACCTTGTCGCAACCCTCGCACCTGACGACGTAGCGGTGATAGCGACCGAGCCGCGGATCCGTCCCGCTCAATAGAAGTCGCGTCGGTCCCCACTCATGCTCAGACCATGACTTACACATCGCGCGCCTCCGTATCTGCGTCGAGATATTTCCAACTATGACCGTTAGCTATTCTATTGATGTGATGTTTACTAACACGATAGTTCCGCTGCGAGTTGGCGCGCGTTTCCAGGCCGAGTCCCTTCGGCATCAGGCTGCCTCCATCGAGACGACCTCACCATAGGGCACTGCGCCGGGCTGCGTCGCTGCCCAGAGGATCGGCATCGCCGGCGGTTCCGCGCGGTGCGATCCCTGCAAGTCTGTGAGATATATCAGACAGACCGGTGGCTCCTCCAGCGCCTCGGCCACGTCAAGGGCTGGGCCGAACGCCGTCCCGCCTCCCCCGATCGGATGCGGCTCGATGACGTCGTCGCGCTCGAACGTGTCCAATCGCTTCACGGCGGCGTCGCAGTAGATGACGTGGACGCGCGACGGCCGCACCTCGCCGGCGACGGCGTTGATCTCGGCGAAGAACATGTCCAGCGTGATCTGGTCGATACTGCCGCTCGTATCCACCGCGACCGCGATCGGGCCGACCGCCTCGGAGCGGAGCGACGGCAGGTAGAGCCCGCGCGCCAGGTGCCGGACGTTCGGCCGGCTCCAGGAGTAATCCTCTCGCGCCACCTGCTGGACGAACCGGCGCAGCACCGAGCGCCAATCCACGCGAGGCGCCGCGGCCACCTTAGCGAACCGCTCCAGGCTGCCCGGTAGCGTCCCGCGCGCCTTCGCAGCCATGGCCGCCTGCTGCACCGCCTGCTGCCAGTCGGATTCCGTAGACCCGTCCGTATCGCCGGCCGCCGGTGCGTCGCGCACGTCGCAACCACCAGCGCCAGGACGCTTATCGTGTCCGGCTTGGCCGCTGCCGTCCACAGGCGAATCACCTGCGCCGGCGCCATCACCGGTACCATCGCCACCGCCTCCAGCAGCCGATTGCGGCAGTCGCGCGTAGATCCACTCGGCGCTCTTGCCGTCGAACTTCACGTCACGCAGTCGGTCCTTCGGCAGTGTGAATCCCACGTCTTCCAGCACGTAGTTGATGGCGTAGTCCGCGGCGACGTTGAAGCGCCTCTGTTCCCGGCCGTCGCGGCGCCACGGATGCCCGTTCGCGCAGTGCATCACCTCGTGCGCGACCACGCCGAGCAGTTCGTCGTGTGTCAGGCCATCGATGAACGCCGGGCTATAGCCGAGCGACCGCCCGTCTGTCCACGCGGTCGGGCAGCCAGGATCCTCAACGACCGTTAGCCGTAAGGCTAGGGCGCCGAAGAACGGCTGGTCGAGCACGAGTGCCGTGCGAGCCTGCTGGATCTTCTGTCTCGCGTTCATAGCTCCTCCTTCGGATCACGTCGTTCGTCCTCTTCGGCTGCCTCACGGACGCGCCGTGCCAGCAGACGCATCGCTTGGCACTGACACGGCGCGTCGAGCCGGTACGGCCCGCCGCAGTATGGGCAGGTGTCCGGATGGATACTGACGTATCGCCGAGCAGCGGCGCGTATCTCCCTCGCGCAGTCGGCGACCGCCTTCCGCAGCGTCGCGCCGCCACCTCTGCGGCGGGCCAGTTCTGAGATCGGTCCGTTCCCTTGGCCGCCGACGCGTCGGCGGATCGCGTAGTGGCGCCGGACGAGGCTCCATGCTCGCCCGGCCATGAGTGATTTCTTCACGCGACCGCCTGCGCTGGTGCTGGCGTGTAGAACGCGCCCATCGTCGCCATGATCGCGTCCGCACGCCGCACCGTATCAGCCCGCAGCCGCTCGTCCGTCCGCAGGTCCTCGACCGCGAGGGTCGTCAGCTCCGCTTCCACGCGGCGCCGCATCGCCTCCAGCCGTTCGTCCTGCGCGACGTTCAGCCGCACGAGCACGTCGCACACCGCGCGCGCGTTCTCGATCAACGTGCCGCGGACGATGCCGTCGCTCCCGGTCGCCTTCCGGATCCGCGCGACGGCGTCATGCAGCCGGCGCCAGCCGTCATCCATCGCCTCGCGCACCGCCTCCTCGACGCGCACCGTCACCTGGCGCTAGATCGCCGAGAGCTGGTCGCCAGGCAGGTCCACGCGGATGTCGCCGGCGGACGGCACCGGCATGAACGACGTCTCCCATGAGAACCGCCGCCGGACGACACCGGACGGCAGGAAGTCGGCGTCCCGGTACAGCTTCCCGAGCCGTGACACCGCCTCCACCTGCAATCTCGGATACGCCTCGACGAACTCGTCGGCCGCACCCGTGAACGCCGCGCCAGCCTTCCGCACCGCGTCCGTATATGACATGTAGTTCGCCGTCGGCAGAAGCCGCTCCCCGTCCCGCTTCGCCCACGGGAGCGTCTCACGGTCGTGCAGGTTCCGGAGCGCCTCGGCGGCGTCGAGCACTGAGAAGAACTCCGGTGCGATCTGCCGGCCGGCGCGGCGCGTGCCGAACAGGTGCTTGTTGAAGCGGCCCGAACTCGCGTCGGCGGCCTTCCGGTCCGTCACCTCACGGCTGACGTCAGCGTCGAACCGCTGCGCGTTCCAGACGGCGATGTGCAGGCTCACTAGCATCGCACGGGCACTCACGTTGGAATAGTTAACCATTGACTGCTCCTCCTATCGTTCTCGCGATTCAGGGCCGCTTGAATATGACCCGGTGAAATGGCGCGCGTTGCGACTAGCTACCTCCAGCGATCAACTGCCCTAATTCCCCGCTGGCAAGTCTCACGAAGGCCGCCGTCTGCATGATCGCTGCGTCCCTGCGCACGCAGTCCCGCAGGAGCAGCGCGGCGAACTCCCCGTGCTGCGCATCGGTCAGCCGCTCCGCATACCGCGCGATCCGGCCGAAGTTCTTCGGCGTCGCCTTCATCCCGAGCGCCGTCGCCACCGCGTAGAGCGTCGCCGGCTGCGTCGGCAGCGTCGACGCGTCCGGGTCGATCAGGATGCCGTCGATCGCCGGCAGCTCCCGGTAGAGCCTCCGGAAGGCGCCGAACTCCACGGCCGCGCCCTCGCCGACCGCGCCGGCCAGGGCCGCGTGCTGCACCGCCGCCGGCAGGTCCAGCGCCAGCAGTTTCGCCACGTGCGCCCAGGTCCGCGGCAGCGGGCAGTTCGTCAGGTCCGCGCTCGCCTGGAACTGGCAGAGCAGGTCCGGGCGGAACCGTAGGAACGCAATCAGCTCCACCTGGATGTCCGCGCCGAACGCCCACTGGCACCAGTCGTCCAGGTGTGGCGTCAGCTCGACGATCGCTGCGAACCGCGACTTGACCGGCTCCAGGATGCCACTCACGCCGGCTCGGTCCGTGCGCCTATTCGTCGCGGCCACGAACGTGACGTGCTCCGGCAGCGCGTGCCCGTTGACGCGGCGCGCGAGCAGGAGCTGCATGTAGCTGGCCTGGACGCTCGGCGGTGCCTGGCCGAGATCGTCCAGGAACCAGACCGTCGGTCCATCGGCTCGTAGCGCCTGGGCCAGCTCGCCGAACGGCAGGAACGTCGCGCTTTCGCCGTCCTTGCCGACCCACGGGAGTCCTTTCGCGTCGGTCGGATCGGCGACCGCCGGGTGCGACAGGATCAGGGCCGCGCCGGAAGCCGCTGCGGCCTGCGCGATGATGTCCGACTTACCGATGCCTGGTGCACCGGTGATGAGGATCGGCAGACGCGCCGTGATGGCGCGCGCAAGGAAGGTCGTGAGTTCAGAAGGTCGCATGTGTCGGCTCCTCTCGTCTATGGCCGCTAGCTAGCGGCGCGTGGATACTGTGCTCGGGAGCGTGCCGCTCTTGCGGCCGTCCGCGACGTCGAGCCGCGCGGCAGCGTCACGCATCTTGACCGGTACGTCAGCAAACTGCCTGTATACCTTGGCGTGCGCGAAATTCTCGTACCGGATCGACTGGCAGTGGTTGCACGCCGACTCGCGCATGTCGAGCAGCACGAGCGCGGTCTCTATCCGCGTGGCAGCGTCGCGCAGGAGCTGCTGCGGTGTCTGGTCCGCCATAGTGCCTTCACCCTCCTCCCAGTAGGATCAGCGCGACGACGACGCTCCAGGCGCCCATCGCCGCGAACATGGCCGCGTGCGCGGCCCATGGATACGCGCCATTCGCAGCGGCTGCGGCAAGGGTCAGCAGGACGGCCGCGGTGCCGAAACCTGTCTCAGCGTTCACTGCTTTGTCTCGTTGGCGTTCGGCATTAGTTACACCCTACCCAGTAGGTCATGTTCGAGGTGCTGGCAGTCGAGGCAGTGGCACGGCTTGACGGATTTGAGCGCCGAATATGCGGCGGTCTTCGTATCCTCTACGATGCCGTGTGTGCCCGGATCGAGGCCGTTCTGCCATCCCGGCTTGAGCTCAATCCAATACCCGTCCGAGTCCCGGTATTCGTGTTGAATCACATCGCGGCTCATGGTGTCCTCCGCTCAGCCCACCGGGTTTCCGTGGCTGCTCCATTGCGTCTGTTGTTTCGTCCATACGGCTATCATCGTGGCCAGCGTCCCGATGCACAGATGCGGCACGCCGTAGGCTTTGATCGTGTAGACGGCCAGTTCAGGGCTGGTCTGATCTACGAGGTAGGCCCCGGATGTGCCGCAATCCAGCTTCAGCCAGCGTTTCCCGTTTTTGGCTGTTTTCCGCTGGTAGCTGTCGTAGTCCAGAGTGGGGCACGACCGCTCGAAGCTCGCACGGCCTGATTCATGCCATGCCGTCAGCGCGGCGACGATTTCAGGGCTGTCGGCATCCAGTGTTCTTCGTCTCATGGTGTCCTCCGCTCAGCCCCACTGTCACAGGGGCTGACGCAAGACGCCGCGGCCTACGTCGCGACGGCGGCCTTCTCCTCGTACTCCGCGAATGCCGCGAGAATCGTCTCGCAGATCCGATCCTTGGCGGTGGCGTCCGCGATCGGCCGCAGCAGCGAGAAACTGCGCCGCTCGCCGTTGACGGAATACTGGCGCGACGGAAACGTGACGTTCCGGCCGGTGGCGACGACTCGGCCAGTGATAGCATCAACGCGTTCGTCAGTGCCCGTGCGCCGTTCCCACACGCCGAAGCCGATCAGCTTCAGTCCAGCGAGCGCCTCGAACGTGGGGCGCAGGCTCGCGTGAAAGGTCGCCGGGTCTGGCATGGTGAAATGGAGCTCCGCGTCGGCGAGCTTGCCGGGCGGGTTGTTCGTGTCGTTCGGAATGATCTTGACGGTCATCATTGTTCAGTCCTCCTGTAGTTCGTCGCGGTCGAAGAGCCGGCGGCCGGCGAGGATCCGGTCCAGCCGGTAGATGACGTCGCCGCAGTCCGACGTGACAGCTTCTACGACGGCCGCGGCACTGAGCGACCGGACCGTCACGGACGTGCCGGCCTTCAGGCGCCGCGTCGCCGCGCGTCTCGGCGCACCGCCCCACGTCCGGTCGCCGCAGTAGCACGGCGTCCCAGGGACGGTGCTCGGATAGACGTGGTCGAGCGTCGTGCAGGTCATGGCGTGCCGCCTGCCATGATGCGGATCGTACCGTCAGCCGCGACGGTCACGCCGGCCGCGTCGATGTAGCCGAGTGCGAACACGTCGTTCTGGCCGTCTACTGGGACGACCTTGACATGCTGCATCTCCGGGACGGAGAGCATCGAGCAGGCGCGCTGGCACGCTGCAGCCGCAGCGTGCCGACGACGGTAGATCCGGCAACCGATCGCGTGCCGAAGGCTCGGCCTATTCCGGTCGTCAATTACGATCCAGCCATCGGCGAACGCCGGAAAGCGGTCGGCGGTAGCGGTCCTCACAGCCGCACCAGGTCCAGTGTCGAGCCGACGCGGCCGATCAGCCTCCCGCGCTCGTCGTAGACAAGGATGCCGAGGAACCGCTGCCGCTGGCCGCGGCCGGTGATCAGCTCCTGCGCTCTGAACCCGTCCGGGCCGGCCCACTGGCGGAACGGCGCGATCGCCGTCACGCGCCAGCCGTTGATCGACGGTGTCATGGTCATCTCGCTACCTCCTGGATGAAGTCGCACCACCCGCAGGCCGTAACCGCCACCGCCTTGCGCAGCGGCGGCAGGCCGGGCCGAGGTATAGACCGCACGGCGTCCGGATCGATCGTCAGCGCGTGCCCGCACTGCGGGCAGTGCGCCGGTGGTCTCAGCGGCACCGGCCCGACGACGGTCACCGGGGCGTGCGCCAGGAGGTCATAGTCCACTGACGACATGGAGCCGTCCGCCCACTCGACCATCGCGAGGTTCCCGTAGCCAGGACGCAGGAACATCCCGCGCACGGTGCCGAGGCGTACGCTATCGCCGCGTCGGAACGTCTTCGCGATCGTCATGACGCCTCCTTATGAGGCAGCGTGAACCGCACGAACCAGTGCGACGAGTTGGCCGTAGATGCGCCGCCGCGGAACGCCTTCCAGACCTCACCGCTATCAAGGATCGTGGCGTCAGGGCATGCGAGCATGACACGCCGCACCAGGTCTGCCGAGGTCCGGCCGTGCTGGTAGAAGAATTCATCGCGGACGGTGACGACTCCTGCACGGCGCGCGATGGTATCGCAGCCGATCGCGTCCTTGACGTCGCTCAATTTACGCATGGGCCGCCTCCATCATCCGCTCCACGGTCGGGAGCACCTGCGCGAGGATCTGCCGCGCCTCGGACTGCGACACCTCGCCGATGCCGTAGACGCGCACGCGATCTTCGCGGACCGCGAGCTCGTCTGCGTCGCGCTCCGCTCCGGCCGTCGATCGCCGATCGCTGCTCGCGCGCTCGGTCGCCTGGGCGGTCGGTACGCCATCCTTCCGGAGCCGCACGCGATAGCGGACGGCGCCCCAATAGGAATAGTCCTTCGCAGCGCCGCGTGCCTGCGCAGACGAGACGCGCACCGCGCGGATGTCTCCGTGCTCCAGCAGGTACGCCGTGAGGATCGCCACATAGTCAGACATGATCCGCCATCCTCTCCGCGATCGAGACCACCAGGACCGGCGCGAGGCGCACGAGACGCGACGTGCCGACGTTGGCGACGGTGACGACGAGCCGGTGGCCGGCGAGCGGCGCCGGATCGGCTGTGCTCGTGCGCGGCATGGCGCCGCGAATCATCTGCTCCTCGGCGACGGCGTGACGGCGGAAGGTCGAGGCGTTGCTGTGTCTCATGACGTCTCCTCTATGGCCGCGCGTGGCGGCAAGTCCCGAACCAGTGAATTGGACGAATCTACTCAAAGCCTTGCACGTCGAAGCATTCGGCTTGGATGTCGAACTCGGTCTCACCGTCGATCGCCACGAGTCTCTCGACGCTGACCAGCGGCCGACCGAAGCTGTCTTCTTCAGGCTTCGCGAAGTGACGGATCAGGTCCACGTAGCAGCGATCGCTCACCGTAATAGTAATGGTCTTCATGCTCTCCTCCTTGTGCCGGTTAGGCGATTAACGCTTACAAGAGACGCGCAGATACGTCAGCCACGCCGCATCCGCCGTCACCTTCGCGCGGTACGCCGCACGGATTTCAGGGATCCGCTCCTCCTCTGCCGTCAGCGTCCAGCGGTCGCGCGCACCAGCGGTGCGTGCCGCGATCACAGCAGAGAGCCTCGCATCCGCCTGTGTCGCCAGAGTGTAGAGTCGGTGGGCGATCGTGGTGTGTGTGGTCATGCGGTTCAGCTCCGTCGCGTGCCAGCCGCTCGCGTAGGTCTGTGTCATCGCGCTCTCCTATGGCGCCGCTGTGGGCGCGTCGAAACGATTCGCTCCGGCTGACGCACGGCTGTGCCCGCGCGGCAGCGCAACGAACCCTCTCGTCTGATTCCTTGATCTTGTGCAGCCAGCTTGTTCGCCGGCCGCTGCGCGATCCGCCATCGCGCGGATTCCCAGGCTCACCGCTCGCTCTACGTACCGCCGTCCTTGCCTCGCCCTCCGCGCTGGCTGTCGACGCTGCGCGGCGGACTGTCGGAGGGTCACCCGTCTGGTTCGGCCTCCGCCCTCGGCGATGCAGACTCACACCATTGGGCGCTCTGTGCGCCGCGGCGCATGCGCACGCTCGACGCGTGCTGCGCGACGTCGCTCCGGCCCGGTCGCTGCTCGACGGTCTCGATTGTCGGTGGGGAATCGCTGGTGGGTACTACCTGCGGCCTCCGATCCGGCCGGCCGCCTAGCTCCCGTGCCGTCTGGTGTCCGCAGCCCGTGCCCCGTTCTGTGGGTAGCTGCTGGTCCGTCCGGCTATGCAGTTTTCAATGGCCCCGGTGGGGCGTCCGTGCTTACAGGACTATTATATATATAGCGTAGGCCGCGTAAAGGGAAATCGGCGCCTAGTAGCACGATTTTTTAACTACTACATATAGCGTACCTGGAGCGCCAGGTTAGGCTGGCCGGCTTGAGCCGCTAGGCGCCTCCTACGGCCTTCCGGCCGCCCGGGAAGGCTAGGTCATGGCATGGCGCCTTATCGCGCGCCAGCGCCGGCCGTAGCCAGCCGGCGCGAGGACCTGACGGCTCCCGTAGCTGGCCACCGGCCACAACGGGCCGTCAGCCCTACGTTCCAGCGGTCGGCGCCAGCCAGCGGGAGCCTACTCGGCGGCCGTTCTGGGTGTCGCTCAGTACGCTCATGCTTGCGGACCTCGTCGGATAGACGGTCAGTCCTCGGGGCGCGCGGCACTTCCGCCGTTCGCGACGCGGACGCGCTTCGGACTGACAATGCCGTCGAAAATCAATTGCTGCGTCGTGAACTGCTTGAGCGCCTCGAACGCCCCCGACATCAAGACTGGCAGCGGAGGGATCATCGCCGTCCATCCGGTCGCCGCGTCACCGGTGAGCGTAATCCCGAGCGCCATTGCGAGCGCCGCGATGAATGACACCGCGCGGTTGAGCATCGCCGTGTCGGCGGTGATGAACCGGCACCATCCGCGCGCTTCAGGTACTCAAGCCCGTACACGAGCATCGCGCCGGTCGTGATGTGCGAAGCGATATCGTCCATGGCCTGCCTCCTCAAAGTAACATTTTCGACTCTCTTGGTCGGTGGCCGTGATCCTCCCGATGGCAAACGTGTACGCCTCCGGCGCCGGCTGCGTCAGGCCCAGGCTCTCCACAATGGTAATCACGAATACGCCGCGGCGCATCACCGGACCTCCCGATAGAACCGATGGCCCCATCGCTCGGCGGTCAGCACGGCGCCAGCCACCCATCCAGGCACGCGTCCAGGTGGCACCATCGACGCGGGGGCGTAATAGTGTGTCGCGAATCGCAAATCATCGATGAGCGCCCCGCCGACACACCCATGCGCTGCGGCGAGCACGTTGCGAAATCCTTCGTCGAGCTCCACGCCGGCGAGTAGCCGTTGCGCCTGCTGCATGAGGTCATAGAAGTTATCCGCCCCGCCACGCATGTTCCAGCAGGAGAACTGCCGACGCTGCAGGCAAATGCCTTTGTGCCCGAGAGACTGCCAGCGCGGATCCTTCGCGCGATTGTCCACCACATTCAGGATGTCTACGAGCGCATCGAGCGGATTGGCGACCCAGCCCTGACCCGCGACGAATCGGCTCCGCGCCTCGGCACGAGCGGTCAGCGCCAGCACCTGTGCCGGCGACAGGGCATCTGTGATCGCCTGAATGGTCGCCGGCGTCAAATCCGCCGGGCCAAAGACCGCGCCAGGCTCCCAGAGGGTGCCGAGACTCATGGCTTCGCCGCGGCCGTTTCAATCCGCGCGAGTCGTTCGCGGATCTCCTCGATCTTCGTCGTGACTCGACTAGCTTCCTCTGAGGCCTTGTCGCGGGCATGGTTAATCAGCGCCGCAATAGTATCGAGTCGCTGATCGCGCAGGGCGAATTGGTCCATCAACCGCCCTGCCGCAGCGGCCTCAGCACGTTCCCGTTGGTCACGGAGGTCCAGAAGATCGTTGCCGACCTGCCCGCTCACCTGATTGACGGCCTCGTGCTTCGCTTTCCGTGCTTCCTCCAGGATTACCCGGCGGAGTTGGGCATCGTGGAGTGCGAATTGCGCGGCGAGGATCGCCGTCACCGCCGCGATTTTTTGATCCACTACGTCTTTCGCGGATTGCCGTTCCCGACCTACGCTGGCGACGTAGGCCCCAGCGGCGAGCATGACGACGAATTGGACGATGGAGAGCCACGGGCCGAACGTCAGCGTATCCATACCTTCACGACTTCCAGCAGGAACCCGATCGCCATCAGGACCAGGGCGATCCGCGCGCGGGTACACGCCCATCGCAGCGTTATCAAGCGGACGAGTGATGACCGGCGGTGCATTTCTTAGGCGTTTGCGAAATGACTCGATGGGTACTTAAGTCCTCGTCTAGGCGTCGAGCCGGACGCGTACAATGTCATTCACGTTGGTCGCTCGTCACTCAACCGTTAAAAGTGACTTCTCTCCACGGCTAAAGCCGGGAGCTTCTCAGGACACGCACGGCGTACTCGCCCACGTTGAGTCCTGATCGCGGAGTCCCCGCGAGAGAATGAGTTGAGCAGACACATGATCACGACCGAGCGACAACCCACACGCCGAACACAGATGCCACCGCTGGCTCAGGGTCTTCGGGACGTGGGCACCGCACGTGCAGTGCTGCGATGTGCCGCGCGGATCAACCTTCACCAACACGCGCCCGGCGCTTTCAGCCTTGTACGCGAGTTTCTCGATGAACGAGGACCAACTGGCATCGTGGACCGACTTCGCGAGCATCCCACTCGCCAGTCCCTTGATGTTCAAATCTTCGACGGCGATCAATCCGTAGCGGTCGACCAATCGACGCGACAGCTTGTGGTGGACGTCCGCCCGTTGGTGGCGGACTCGCGCCTGTGCCACCTGGAGCAGTCGGACGGCTTCGCGTCGCCCCGCGCTGCCACGACGTCGGCGGGCAATTCGGCGTTGCACCCGTCGCATCTGCGCTTCAGCTCTACGGGCGTGGCGCGGGTTCGCGATCTGCGTGCCATCGCTCAGCGTGGCGAAGTGGGTCAGGCCCACATCGACGCCGATGGACTCGACCGATGCGGGCAGCGGCGCGGGCTCAACATCGACGCTGAAGCACGCGAACCACTTCCCGGCCTCACGCTTGATGTTTAGGGTCTTGATCGTCCCCTCGATGGGCCGATGCAGCTTGATCTTGACCGCGCCAATCTTCGAGACGTGCAGGTGTCGGCCGTCTACGTAGAACCCGAGTTGCGGGTACGTGAGCGAGTCGAACCGGCGCGAGGCACGGAAGCGTGGAAACCCGGCCCGCTCGCCCCGGCGCACGCGTCCGAAGAAGGCGCCGAACGCCTTGTCGACACGATGCAGTACATCCTGCAACGCCTGCGAGTACACGCCAGCCACGTCTGGCCGTTCGACCTTGATGGCCGGGAGCTGCGCCGACTGCCCGGCGAACTTTATCGACACGCGAGCTAGGCGCCAGGCATCGCGGCGCTCCTGAAGGGCGGCGTTGTACAGCTCGCAGCAGAGGCGGAGCTGCCCGTCGAGCACGTCACGCTGCGCGGCCGTGGGATACAGACGGAAGCGGAACGTCTTCTTAGACATCCTTCTGGTTCTCGAGCTATCTACTGGCATACAGCGCAGCGGCTTATATCCCCACGGCTGAAGCCGGGGGCTTTCCGCCGTCGTTGGTTAAAAGTATATCCCCCAACTACCCTCCTGCACTACGAGATCGGTGTTGCTGGCCAGCTCGTTGGCAAACCGGACGGCGAAAGTCCCGCTAGCGGTACACTTATAGCGACCCCTGATCATCGCCACGAGATCGACTCCGGAAGTGATGGTGGCGGTCAGCAGCGTCATATCATCCCTGGTCACGCTGTGCCGCTGCAACCACGTCGCGACGCCGGCCGTCGCGGAGTTCGCGATCGTTTGATTGGTGCAGAAGAAGTCGAGTGTGCCAGCGGGGCAGTTCACCGACACCTTATGTCCGGTCGTCGTCGCTGCGGACCGGAACACGATGTAGAAGTCGAAGGCGTAATCCGCGCCGCTGACGACCGGGAAGTCAAACCCGTAACATCTACGAATACCCCGGCCCCACCGTTGATGGTCTGGTCAGCGGTCTTCTTTAGCGTCGTCGGTCCGCCTCCGCCACCCGCCGGTGTCGAGAACGCACCGGTCCCATCGAGGTACTGCGTAGCCACGCCTGATAACTTCGGCACGAGACCGTGAGCACTAGTAGTCGAGTTAAGCGTCGTGATATCCGTCGGTGCAGCCAGCTCGTCCAGGGCCATCGCATCACTGCCGCCGGCCTTATGAGATGGCGCGTGTGCAGTGGGAGTCCGCGCATTGGCCAGCCGACTGTCGTTGCCAGCGACGGCTTGCGTGCTTCCCGCACCGATGATCGGTGGCTGCGGATCAGCGAGGACGCCAGAGAGTCCTGCGACGTTGAGCTCGTCGGCTCCCACGTCCTGATGGCGTGCTGCGTGAGCGGCTGCTGCGTAGTCTGCGTCCGCGACTCCTATGGACAGAACACCGGTGCCAGTGGTGTTCTTTACCAGGCCGGTCGCCAGTGCGCTCAAACTCTGTTCAGCGCTCAGATCCGCGTGGGGCGTCTGCGTGATGTACTTGGCATCCGTCGGGGCTCCCGCACCGCCGCCGAGCGGCACCCATTGAGATCCGTCCCATCTGGACAGAACGTTAGTCATGGTATTGAGCCATCGATCCTCTACGGCCAAGTCGAGACCCTTCACGTATCGCGGGATCAAGACCAATGCGAGTCGACTCGCCGCCGCATCTGGGACTGGCGCGGTCTCCTGTTCGTAGCGAGTCATCGTAGTCCTCCAGCCATCACACGCCGTTCATCGCGGAACGTGGGCGCCGACGCCGTGCGTGCTTTGAGAAGCCGTGCCTGATTTGTGGGACCGACGAGCATCCGTTTACGGAGCGCCCCTTGATACTAGTCATATGAAGGGAGATTCGGGCGGCCGAATTTGTATGTCGCCCATGATTAGAATCCGCTCAGCACGTAGTACATGACCCCAATAGTAGCGATAGCCACGCCAGTTCCAGGCGTGCTGGGGTTGGCACTCAGTTTGACTTGCAACGCCAAATTCGCCGGATTGTACGCGGGTGTGATACCCACGGCTGGTTGTTTCTGCCGTTTCGTCCCGGCAGTTCCCCATGACGGATTGATCGCCGTCAAGAGGAGAGTCGTCTTGCCGTTGTGGATCATATTAAACGTCGGGCTGGTCCCGTATCCAGTGGTGACCACGAGTTCCACGTAATGCTCGACTGGCCAGATGATCTTGCCAGCCTGCGCCGCGACGATCGTGATCGGCGTGGTACTCCCACTTTCGAGTTGGGCTTCCGTGAGATTCAACGTCGCGACTTGTACCGCCGCAGCCGCCGGTACCGGCACCTGGTTTACCGCGGCCGGCACGACACCGGCGAGCGTATTCTCCTCCTGTTGAGCCGCGATGAGGAGCAGGAGGTCGCTGAGATCGAACTTGACCGATGACGCCCGCACGGAATACCGCGGGCCGAGCGTCAGGTGATCATAGACCCAGTCGATCGTCACCTCCTGGATGAGGAAGTCGCCGAGGCAGGGCGGATCCGTGAGATCGATGTGCACGGTCTGGCCCGACTTTGTCTTCGCATCGGTCGTCGCGTAATAGACGGTGACGATCGGGCGCGCGAACAGTTCCAGCTCCGCATAGGCGCGCGCGTAGAGTTGCGGGATGGTCTGCCGCTGCTCATCGTACGGCACCACGAATTCGTGCACGCCGTCCGTCACATGGTCCTGGTCGTCCAGCTCCACCTGGCCGAGCGTAATCTGCGCCTGGACGTCCTCGACCATGATCTCGACCTGGACCCGCGAGCCCTCAGCGAGCGCGACGTCAAGGGGCGTCGAGAGGGAGATCGTGCCTGGTCCGACCGCGACACTACTGACGCCGGTATAGGAGATACGCGCTGACCCGGCCATCAGCGTGCCGCCCGTCAACTGGAACTTCGAGATGTCCGCGACGTCCAGCGTGTCGTCGCCGACGGCCGAGGCGACCGTCAGCGTCGAGGATTGCCCGCGCACGTAGATCCGGTTCCGCACCTGCGATGTATCAGTGACGACCCGCAACGGCGGATCCATCAGCGTGGTATCCAGCGAGGCGTCCGTGATGTCGGCCGGCGGATCGGTATCCTCCAGGACAGGCCCGTCAATGTTCGGCCAGATCGGCGTGACTGAATCGCTCTGCTCGCCAGGCATCGGTACGCGGCTGGTCACGTACGTATCGATCGTGGCCTCGACGGCGGTATTATCCCCGATGAAGCCGAACATCGCCCAGATGTCTGGACCGTCGACATAGGACATGTAGACCTTGCGCGCGACGACGTCCACGCCGTTGAGCGTCGTACCGATCGGGATGTTCGAGAGGTCGATCGGGTTCCGGCCGTTCCACGCGTTGACCTTAGACGAGCGGAGACATCCGTACGACTCCGTGCCATCGCGATAGAGCTGCGTGACGCGGAACTTCACGGACCCTGGCGTGAACTGGAGCTCCACCTCGCCCATCGTGATCAGATCGCCAGATCCGTCCTCAGCCGAGACCTGCTGCGGACTGCCGGCCGGTGGCACGATGTACGGACGACGCGGCAGCGGGACCGAGGAGGCGATCGCCGTTACCGCCGCCACGGATGCACCGGTGGCGCGATACCACGTCGTAAACGCCGTCGTCGTGTTGTCGTCGATCTGGCAGAACTGCTCGAAGAGTGGCGCCGGATTCGACCGGTCGCTGTGGAACGTCCGCGCGTAGATGCGCCGCTTGGTGCAGGTGAGCGCGCCGGCGGCGGCCCCGAGCGGGATGGCCGAGAAGACGAAGATCTTCCGCCCCTTCATCCGCACCGGGTTGGCGAGCGGACTCGGAGCGGACTCCGTGCCGTTGCTGTAGACGAACGTCGAGAAGAACACCATCCATTGCGGCGGGAAGCTGAACGTCGACGGGATGCCAGTCCCCTCCGTCACGGTCATTGCTGTCCCAGGCCCTGTCGCGACGATGCCCTCCGGGTCCGTCGGCAGCGTAACGTCTGGCGCTGGCGTGTGGAAGAGATGCGTGTGCTGCTCGTAATCGACGTACCAGTGCCCGCCGCCGATCATGGCGCAGATCTCCGAGAGGCAGGTCGCCATGTCCTTCGTCCCGTCGAACGAGACGGTGATCTTCGCCAGGCCGGTCTGGATGAAGTTCGTCGTGAAGCGCGGGGCGAAGCGGTTGACGAGATCCTTCGCGACGTCCGTCGCCGAGGCGTTGACATACGCGCCGTACGGGCGCCTGGCGTTGAAGAGCCACGTAAAGTCGATCGCCGTGACGTCCCACCGCAGGTCGACACCTTGCTCAGAGACACCCTCGACCTGCTGGGCGTTGCCGGCGAAGATGCGCGTGGCGCCGTCGAAGATCTCGACGCGTTCTGAGGCGACCGGCATGTTGCTCTTGCCGTCGATGGTGAAGGCAGCCGTATTCGGCGACTGATTCAGGATGTCACGGATGGTGACGGCCGGGATCATCCGGATGTCATTACTGCGCGTCTTCGTCGTGTACTGGAAGCCGCGCGTCTTCGTCGCGCCGGTCGGCGCCGCGATGACGACATCCTTGAACCCGCGGGTCGTGCTCGCCGGCGTGACGGCGGAGTAGTGCTCGCTGTCGATGTACGTGACGCTCGTCGCCGCGACGCCACCGATGGTGATCGCGCTGCCGGTCACGAAGTTGTCGCCGGTCAGCACGATGCTCGTCCCGCCGGCCAGCGGTCCGTACGCTGGACTGACGAGTACGATGCGTGCCGCATAGTAGCTGAACGCCCTGATGAGCGTGCCGGTCTGCGTGCCGACTGTGACGGCGACATCGACGACGGAGGCCGCCGTCGCGGCTGGAGCTGTCGCGGTGATCGTCGTCGGACTCACGACGACGACGCCGGTCGCCGCCACGGCGCCGAAGAGTACCGTCGGCGCGACGCCGGCGGCGGTCGTGCGGAAGTTCGTGCCGGTGATGGTGACGGAGGTGCCACCGGCGAGCTTATCGTAGTTCGGCGTGACGAACGTGACGGTCGGCGCGGTATCGTAGCTCCGCGTCGCCCTCGCACGCCACTTCGGACCACGCCGACCGGGAGGTCCGGATGATTGCATCGCGATATCAGTTCGGGCGAAGCAGCCTGTACTGATGCAGCGTCATGCTCCCTGTCGCGACCGTCTGCGTGAAGAACAGGTCCACTACCTGCGAGACCGTGCTGTCGAAGTTGTTCCCGACCGCAGGCGCGGAGTTCCACGGGAGCATCGCCGTGATCGCCGGCTTCGGCGCCGTCGCCGGTACGCCGAGCAGGTTGACAGCCGTGAACATGCCCTGTCCCATCAGGTTCGCCGACGTGCCGATCGCTCGGCAGGTCAGGAGGATGCTGAGCATCCAGCCGACGTTCGTGTAGCCGGCCGCCGTCTCAAGGAGTGCGGCGAGGCCGTCGAAGATGACCGTCGCGCCGAACCGCACGTCGTAGCGCGCGGTGCCAGGCGTCGTGATGACGCTGCTGATACGCCCTGACGCCTCGACGATCAACTGCTGGCCGATCGCCTGGAAGAAGTTCGGCGGCAGCGTATACTTCGCCGCCGCCGGGAGTGCCGTCGCCGCCGCCGCGGCCGTGAGGGCCGTGCCATCGACTTGTGCTGCGATCAGTGTCTCTGCCCATGATTGCATGTCGCGCCTCTCTTCTATGCGGACGGGAACTGCCGCGATCGCTTGAGCGAGCCGATGATCTTATCGCTCACCTTCCTGGCGACCTCATCTGCCGAGCCGTTGATGTGGTTCACGATGGTGATGTTGTCGCCGCCGCCGACCTTGGCGAGCGGCCACCCGAGATCCTCGCCCCATCCGCCGCGTGACGCGCTCTTCACGCCAGGGATCTGTCCCGCTCCTCCGATTGCTGCGTGCGACAGGGCGAGCGGCCACCCGAGATCCTCGCCCCATCCGCCGCGTGACGCGCTCTTCACGCCAGGGATCTGTCCCGCTCCTCCGATTGCTGCGTGCGACAGGGTCGCTTTCAACACGATATATCTCCGCTGCTCCTCTAGCATCCGCTGCCAGCCGGCTGCATCGATGACGCCCGTTGCCCCACTGCCGCCAGCACGGCGGCCTGGGAACTGTTCATACGCCGCCTCGATCTGTCGCATCTCCTCACGGAGCGCTTCGACGCCACCTTGCTGGGCGATCTCCTGCTGGCTCAGACCCTGCAGCTCGAATTGGCCGCCCATACTCTGGCGCGCCATCCGCTCCTCTAGCGTGATCAGTTCGCCGGATAGCGTGCGTACCATCTGCACAGCCGTTGCCGTCGCAGTAGTTAGGGCAGACATGCCAGCACTCGCGGCAGCAGTTGCGCTGACATAGCTCTGTCCCATATGGTTCGCGGCGAACTCAAGTTCCTTAGTTTTATCGAGTTGAGCCTGTAACGCCGCGCGCGTAAAATGCAGGCCGCTCCACAACATGCGGTCATAATCTGCGCGCGCCGCTTCAGCCATCTGCCGCATTGCTTCTTGTGATTGCGCAGAGAGTGTGGCCCAACTACTCCCCTCGGCGGCCGTCTTCGCATCACGCAACGCAGCCAGTAGCTTCATCGTCTCCGCGTATTTGGCACTCGTCTTATCTAGCGCGGCGACGGCCGCCTGATATTCTTTCTCGAAGCCAGCGATTGCGTTGTCCGTCGCCGTACCACTCATTAGCAAGCGCGCGGACATCAGCGCTTCGGTCAGTGTTTTATGAAGCCTAAGTTCAGTGGCCGTCGCGACGAGTTTCTGTGCCAGCTCATCTTCCGATACGCCCATCCCCTTTGTAGCGCCTGTTAATGCCTCTGTCACCGGCGTCGTGGATGCCTGCGCGTCACGTGCCGCAATCATCGCAGCCTTGACAGTGCCGAGTACCTCACTTACCTTATCGAGTGCCGCGTTCTGCGATGCCGCGTTGTCGAGCGCCTCGTCCGTCTGCGCCTTAAACGATTCGCGCATGCCGTTCAGTTGGATCGACATCTCTCCCATTGTGGCGGCGATGCCGGCGAACTGATCCCCAACGCCTGGGAGCGAGGACGCTGCCGACGCGACAGCGGCTATCCCACTCACGATGAGTTCGAGGCCGCCAACGAGGATATCCATGACTGACGAAAATATGACCTTGAGCCCATTCCACGCATCCGATAAGAACCTGACGATCTCAATACCGACTTGCCCGATACCAACGAGGGCGATCGCGACATCGCCAACGATCTTTGTCAGGCTGCTAATGAGCTGTGCTTGGTTCGGCCCGAACGCCGACGACAAGGCGCTCCCAACGGCATCGAAAGCGGCGTTCAGGATTGGGGACGTCGCGATCGCACTCCCGAGTTGATCGGTAAAGTTCTTGACCCCAATGATCGCTCTATCGATCTTCTCGCTAAAGTCCAGCTCGGCACGCCCGCTCCGTTCTAGCTCGACCGTCATCGCCGCGAGAATAGCGTTACGTTTCGCGAGCTTCTGCTCGCTTTCCGTCAGAGCTGAGGCTTCCTTCCCGAGGCTGAACGCGTACGCGTCCATCGCTGCCGTTGCATCAATATTGAGACCGATCGTTTTGAGTTGCCGGTCCATCCCTGTCGCCATCGCGGCCGTGAGAATGCCGTAGGCGTCTGCCGCCGACCCGCCGATCCGATCAGCGAGCACGCGCGCTGACTCACCGGTGAGTTGGAGTTCAGATTGTGAGAGACGGAGCCCTTGCGAGAAGGCGAGGTTCGTCGTCGTCATCAGATCGAAGTTTGACACGAGTCCATCAGTACTCGTCCGTAGCGTAGCAAGGACCGCGTCGGTCGATCCGGTCTCACGCGTCAGCGTCGCGAACGCGGTCGCCACATCGTTGACCGTCGAGCCACGAATACCGAGCGCGATGACGGCTCCAGTCGCGGCGGTGATCGCGCCAGTCGCGAGACCTACGGCTTTCCCGACTGCTGCAAAGCTCTCCGTATTGTCTTTCGCAAACGCATTCAGCGCGCCGCGCGCCGTATCGAGCTTCGCTGTCATTTCATCCTTGAGCCGAAGGACAGCCTCGATGGTGCCGACCGAGACAGACATCTCAGGCTCCTCCGGATCGCGGTGTCGATCGTACGGGGTCGGTCATGAGAGGTCTTGTGTCCTTCCCTTCCCTAGCGGTGCCGCCGAGACATCGCCTGTTGTTCCCGTCGCTGTTCACGGAGGAGTTCCATCAGCGGCTCGATGTACGCTTCTGGTAACGCGCAGTACGCTGGCCAGTCCCATCCCATACGAATCATCAGGCTGAGATCGCGCTTGGCAGTGCTGACGTAGGCGTCACTTTTTTTTCGATCACGTGGCGCTGTTCATGCGCGTCAAGTGCGTCATCGATCACCGCGAACAGATCCTGGCGCAGCTTCTCGTAGCTCGCCCGGCTTACCGGCAGCTTATGTTCCGCCTCATGCGCAAGTGACCAATCGACGACGTAGGCCACCATCCGCGCGAAGCTATACTCCGTCCATTCGAGCTTCGCTTCCGGCGTCGCCGCTGCCTGTCCGCGTGCGAGGATCGGCTGCGTCACGGTCGAGACTGTGCGCATCATCTTCCGATGTTCACCGACCGACAGCTCGTGCTTGACATCGAGCCAGACCTGATGCGATACGCCATCCCGATCGACCCACGTCAGGTCCAGGCGCTCAGTGTCCGGATCGACAATCCACGGATTCTTTCCCACGGCTACTCTCCCTCTGTGTTAATCGATTAACGCCGGCGCGCCGAGACGCGGACCGACGACATCCGGCCGATGTGTCAGCGGAATCACGAGCCGCCCATCCATCAGATCCGGCGCGACAGCCCGCCAGATCCACTCCGTCTGCCCAATGGCGAGCACGAGATCGAGCGGCCGTTGCGCCAGCCAGACCTCGTCAGAGGCTAGCGTCGGTGCCGAGAAGGCGAATCCCCCGCTCGATGCAGCGGTGATGACCCACGGCCCTATCTGTGCGGCGATCTGATAGCCGTAGCGCAGTTCCCCCGACGGCCCTGACGCGCGCATGGCCCTACGTCGCGGCGGTCGTCCGAGTCAGGTCCGCGGCGGATTGCCACGTCGCTGGCGCGTCGAGCAGCGCTCCGACCGATCCGCCGACCGGGTTGTAGCTCTCCAGGATCCCGATCCCCTCGTAGCGCGGGTTCGCGACCGTGGAGCAGATGTTCTGCGGCCGGATCTCGATGCACGCCGTCGCCCCGACGAGCGAGAAGAGCGTCGCGTCCACCTGCGAGGCCGCGAAGTCCTGGTGGAAGTTCACGTCCACCGACCAGTCCTTCAGCCCGCCCTTGCGGATGCGCGTCGAGTCCCCCATCGCGGTCTCATCGAGTATCTCCGAAGAATAGTTGCGTTCTGTTACTTTTAGGACCACGCCAGTATTCCGTAAGCGTGGCGGACAGCTATTTCTACCTGTCTCTCACGGTTCACGTTCCCGTGAGGTCGGACTATCGCATCAGCCCGTAGGCTGCCGGCTCGCTTAGTCTCTCAGCGTGGCCACGTTAGCCTTCGCCCTTGTTGCCTTCTCAGGGTTCAAGTCAATCAGAGCCAGTTTTCATCTGGACATTTCAGCCCAGCGCCACCAACATCAGATGGTTATCGACTCGACATCATCGCTCAGATTAACCGCGTTCACCTGCAGGAATGCATCCCTGAAGTGGAGCGTCGCCATGCGTCCCCCATAATTAACCCTTCATTGTTTCGCCTTACGTCTCTAATAGGATTATAATTAGAGACGTGCGTACATGCCTCTGCGGCTGCGGCGAAGATACGCCACGCTCGTACCGTCCTGGACATAACCGCCGTAAAAAGCTTCCGAGGCCGGCTGAACTGTGCGCGTGCGGCTGTGGTGCCGCACTGGATCCAAGCGCCAGCCGGCGCATGCCGTATGCGCGCGGCCATCACATGCGTGTATCGCCTACTATTCCGAAACAGCCACGCGTTAGCGGCGTATGTGCCTGTGGCTGTGGTAGTACGCTGACACCAGTACAACAGCGTTTGCGCAAGCAGCCTTTCCTTCGTGGCCACTACATGCGGGTCACGCCACACAATAAGGGAAAGTCTCGATTTACACCTGGAGACAAACGTATTCTCACGATCGGTTACGTCGTGGTATACGCGCCGGCGCATCCACTCGCCATTAAAGGTGGGTGGATTTACGAGCACCGCATGGTCGTCTTTGACTCCGGATTCCCCCTCGACCAAGCCGACCATGTCCATCATATAAACCGTGATAAGACAGATAACAGACTGGAGAATCTCAAGGTACTCGGCGCCTCTGTGCACCAGCGTGAACACGGCATAGCGCGTGGAGGCTGGCAAGCGCCACGCGATCGTATCGCCATTGTTGTAGCGTGGGCGCGAGCAGTCTTGGCTGAGCACGGTCATCTCTATCCAGATCCTCACTGAATCCCGAGGAACGGCAGCGCTTTGTACGACTCGCCGCTCGTGGTCATTTCCCAGATCGCTCTCCAAAATCGTTGAAACGTACTCGTCGTCGTACCGGTCGTGAGCGGTGTCAGCCATTCTGCCGTCCGCGCCGCGGAGCACGTGAAGGCGAAGCGGTCGATCAGGCCGGCGCCGCCGCTCGACGACGAGACCTGGAGCCGGACCTTGAGCCCGCCGGTCGAGCTGCTCAGGATGTGCAGGCCGGCGTAGAGCCGCTTGCCTGGCTCGATGGCGCCGACATCGTAGATCGTACCCTGGCCGCAGCTCGTAAGCGCGGTCTGCGTCGCGTCCTTCAGCGGGACGGCGCGGAGGATCATGCCTCTATCCCCCTTCCGCTCATCGCGAAATCGAACGGCAGGAGCGCCCCGACGCTACCGCCGATGTTGTAGTCGCTCACGACGCCCTTCATCGAGAAGCCCTTGTCCGTACTCGTGCCCTCCGAGATCCCGTTGGCGAACACCGTGATGATCTTGTTGTCGCTGCCGACGATGTCGAACAGGATCCGGTCCACGGCGCCAGCCGCGCCGTTCCAGTAACCCGAGCCGGAGACGTCGGCCATCGTCAGCCCGCCCTTGCGGATACGCGTACTGTCCCCGAACGTCGTCTCGTCCAGCATCTCTGCCGAGAAGGCGACCTCGATGCTCTCGAAGTCTGCGCTCAACTCGAAGCCGTCGACGAAGATGCGCGCGTCACGGAAGTGCAGTGTGCTCATCGCGCTAGACCCATCGGCATACCAGTTGCCTCACGTGCTTGTGGCCGTCGTGAGCGCCTTCTCCGCCAGGAAGTTGCAGACCATCAGCTTCCGGCCAGACTCGTCGTACGGCAGCGGGAACGGCGGCTGCTGCGCCGTGATCAGCCCGTACCGCGTCCCGTTGATGTCCCGGTTGCCGGCCCCGTCCAGGAAGCGGTAGATGTAGCTCATCGCCGCGCGCGCCAGTTGCGGCGACGCCGACCGGCGTACGATCTGCACGGTCACGCGCTCTTCCACGATCAGGCCCGCCCCGACGCCGCCGCGCCCCGCCGATCCCGGCATGGCTCTGATCGGTGGGAAACCGCCGGTCTCGATGATCTGCAGTGCCTCGTCCGGACTCGGTGCCATGAAGCCACGATATATCGTCGTCGTGACCCCGCCGGACGAGATCAGATCCGCCAGGTCGTAGATGACGCCGGCCATTCACGCGCAACTCCCAGCCGTCACGCCGGCGAGCCTGAAGACGTCCTGGATGCGCCTGGCCTTGGTCGCGTCGTCCAGCCGGCCGTCGCCGCCGATCTCGCACACCTCGCGCAGCGCCAGTTCCGCGTACGGCCTGAGCGTCACGGCCATGACGCCAGGACGCAGCACGCCGATATCCAGCAGCCGGCCGGATTCCAGGAGGCCGCAGACCTGTCCGATTGCGTCATCCTGGTCCGCGCGGTCCAGCGTCGTCATCGTACGACGGACCAGCCGCTCGACCAGCGGGTCGATACGCAGTTGCACGGTCAGGCCTCCCATCGCCATGCCTTTTACGCCTTCAACAGACTGCGGATGGCGTCTGCGATATCACGCTCGAACGTCGTCGCCGTCTTTTGTATGGCGCGTTCCAAGAACTTGGCCTCACCGTTCGTATGTCGCGTGCTCATCGATTCGTGTACGTATAGCGCGTACTCAGTACCGAAGTTCAGTTCAGCCGCGAGCGTCTGCGGCGTCGCGTGCGGCATCACCTTTCCGCTTCGCATTAAAGTACCGCTCAGGACAGGTGTCCGTTCTTTCGCGTCCGTCATCGTCACTTCAGCGACCTCATTCAACGCCTGCGCAGCATGAATCGGAACACTGCGCGCTAACGCCGCGAGCGCCGCAGAGACGTGCTCGATACCTTTCACGGTGAACGTCGCCATCTATGCACTACATCTATTCACTACTTGAGCGACACCTGAGTAAAGTACTGCCCGTTCAGGAACGGGTACCGAGACACTGCGAGGATCTCCGGTTGCAGCGCGTAGGATTCCGTCGACGCGACGTCCTGCGTGCTGAGCGTGATCCGATCCTCTGGCGTGACGGCGGCGGCACTCATCAGATAGACTGACTGCCGTGACGGCACCTCGTCCCCTTGCGCATTCCGCACCTTGCGCATCTCGCCGATGACCGCGCACTGGTAGGACACATCAGCAGAGTAGCTCGCTACACCATCAGTATCGTAGGCCGACTTCCTGGCGATCAGCACACGTTGCCGCATCAGCGGCGCGAACGTGCGGACAGCAATCACAGCCATTAGCCCACCACCGCATGCACCGGTGTGATAATCCGCCGTGCGTCAATCCGGCTCACCTGTTCATCGGTACTCAGTCCGATAACATGGTTGACGCCAGTGCGAAGGGCCGCATCCGTAACCAGTCCGGTCCATGCGCACAACGGTCTCATCAGACCACTCTCCTGAACGGCGCCAGCAGTTCCGCGACCGGATCCAGCGCCGCCGAGCCGTAATTGACGCTGAGCGGTCCGACGCTCATGGCCTCGATGCCGCGAGAGCTGCCCTGCGCGAACTCCGCCGCCTTCAGCAGCACGGCGCGCTCCAGGTCGTACGGCAGCGTCCGGCCAGTCGTCGTCGCCAGCCAGTCGTTTGAGGTCGAGGACGTCTCGGCCAGCACGTAGCCGGCCTCGTATTCGCAGAGCCATCGCCGGATGACCTGCGACGGCTGCGGGTACCGCGTGATATTGTGCCGCCACGGGACGTCCCACGTGAAGCCGGCATCGTTGGTCAGCGAGACGAAGCCGGCCGACTCGTCCTCCACGCGGAAGTCCGTCGAGCAATATTCCGTTGCCTCGCAGGAATCGGTGGAGTCGAATAATCGCGACACCTTGCGGAGCGGCGTACGGCTCAGCATCAGGACCTGCGACCCGGACCCGGCGACGGTCTCGCGCACTACGCTCCGACGAATACTTCCGGCCTGCGAGTTGGTCACGTACCGCTCGACCCAGTCGGTCGCACCGGTCAGAGCCAGGTCGAGCCCCGACGAGGAAGCGGTCGACGACAGGAGAATCATTAAGTCGCTGAGCGCAGCGAGTTGACTCTCGGTCGATGACGTGCAGACTTGCAACATCAGCCAATCTTTCGCTCCAGCTCTTGTACGGTGAGCCGTTTGATTTCACGTTCTCCGAGGCGTAGCACCACCAAGCCAAGCCCGCGCAAATACCTGTCGCGCTTAATAGCTGCCATTGTTCCCCTAGGCGACCCGCAGACCATAGATGAACACCTCGGCATTGACAGCGGACGCGCCGGTCACGCGTAGCGTCCCGCCGGCCGCGATGTCCCATTGTGCATCGTCAAGCGTCCCGGCCCGGACGACGGTCTTGTCGGCTACGTTCAGGTCGAGCGCGTTCGAGATCGCGTTCGCGCCGTTCTTCACCGTGATCGTATCCGCCGCAGCGCCGGCTGCCGTCGCGACGGCGACGACGTCGATGATCCTCGTCTTGTGCGTCAGGATGACGTCGACGTCCGCGCTCAGCGCCGCGGCCGTGACACGATGGACGATCAGGATCGCACCCTCAGTATTGACATCCGCGACGTTCTTCACGACCGTCCCATCGAGGCTGTTCGCCGAGACCTTTGCCTGCGTGACGGCACCGGCCGCGATCTTCGCTGCCGTGACGGCTAAGTCATCGAGACGATCCGTAATGACGCTCCGGAGCGCCAACTGTGTGGCCGAGATGCTCTCGGCCTGGATCGTGTTCCCTGATTGACTACTCATGATGTCATGCCTATGGCAGCCCGAGCGCGAGGACGCTCGCCCCAGACGCCACCGTTGACGTCGCTGCCAGGCTCAGCATCGCCGGCCCGATCGGCGTCCGGAAGGTCAACTCCAGCACGCGCGCTGGCTCGCAGGTCCGGATCAGGAACCCGCTCGTCGTCGCGATGCCAGTCGAGTTGAACTTCGCGAACAGGTCCACCGTGCCGAGGTTCTCGATGCGCACGTACGTCGGCAGGAACCCGAACTCGAAATGCTGCGTCAGCCCGGACGAAGCCGTGACGATCGGGCCAGTGCTCGATGAGTTGAAGATGCGCGGGCTCTCCCTGATGATGGCCATCGTCTCAATTCCCGAACGCCGCCACGGTGACGCGGTGGCTCGTCCCGTCCTCCGTACTCGTCGTCGTCGATGTCGTCGAGATGCCGGCGCCGTAGATCGGCACGCCTGTCACCGTGAAGGACGTCCCTGGGCGCAGCTCCGGGTCGTCGGTCGTCGCCGGACTGGTCGAGTTGAAGTTCACGTGGACCGGCACGGCCGCCAGGTTCTCGACCCGCACGTACGGTGCGTTGAAGCCGAAGCTGAGTCCGAAACCGAGCGCCGGCGCACATGTCGCCAAAATCAGCTCGGTCGCGAATTGGTTAGCGAACAGCTTCAGTGGCATCTGGCACCGACAGCATGGGCGAGCCGCATCGCGGCACGGTTTGCCTTGAATTCGTCTTCGCCAATACGCACAACGCGATAGCCAAACGCGCGCAGATGTTGGCGCGCCACGTATCGTATGCGACTGTTCCTATTGTCGGAGGCATCTGCAACCATTAGGCACGCAAGCGAACATCAGCGCCGCGAGAACGCAAAGTCGCCAACTCTAACCAATGTGTTACTTCCTGCAGCGCTCCGTCGATCGTCCCGAGCATGGCCATCGTCTCGTTGTGCTGCTCGCGCAGCCACGCCTCACGCGTGGCCGGATCCTCGATCCACGCCTCACGCTTTGTGACCTCATGGAGCGCGCCGTCGAGCGCGTGCAGCTTCGAGAGCATCTTGTCGCGCTCACCGGTCAGTGACTTGATCCTGGCCTGGTAGTCCGAGAGCTGCACAGGCGTCCAGGCTGGCTCCCGCTCGTAGCCGTAGCGGTGTGAGTGCCGCAGGAGCGCGCATCCGGCCGGCAGGCGCACCACCATGCCACGCCCGTGTGCGATGCCGAGCCAGTGCTCAGCGCACGCCTTCTGCACATCGTACTCGGTCCCGACGACCAGGTCGATCCCGTAGAGCGCGACCTCGCTGTAGCCCTGATGGATCCCCCACGCGATCATGAACGCGATCGTGGAGGTGAAGTAGTCGCTTCCGATCTGGATGCACGCGTCGAGCGGGTACCGCACGGCTGTCGGGATCGTCCAGTCAGGTGCGCTCATGATGACCGGCAGGCCGCTCTTGGTGAGCCAGCCGCGATGGTCAGTCCCCTCGACGTTATCCTCATCCCAGTTCACGTGGATATCGAACCACGCGTTAGCCCTGGGAATGAAGCGATACAGCTGGTTGAGCCCGGCGATGTCGTACTCCGGGTCCTCGAACGGAGCCATGTCACGGCTCCCGGTCGCGTAGCCGACGATCGCGAGCTTATCGCGGGCGCGCTCGATCAATCCGGCTTCAGCGTCGAGGATCCTTAGCGGTGCGCCGAGCGGATGGTTCGGATCGACGCCCTCGACGCCATTCGGCACGGCGGCGAAGTCTAGGTGGCTGCTCATCGTCTTATCGCCACTTGCGCACGGCCTGCGCCTTCCTGGCCGGCGGCGACTCCATCATCTTGTGCGCTGGTGGCGCCTCAGGTGCCGCGACGGAGGCCGTACCAGGGTCCGGCGCCGGCACGCGTCGTACCCATCCGCTCTCGAGCGCCTCCGCGTGCTGCGCCTTGTCCGGATCCATGAGCACACGCTCGCCGACGTTATAGCGGGCGCCCGCCATGAACAGCGGGCGCCCGAACACCTCCGTGCAGACGCGCATGCCGGCCCTACGTCTTGTAGACGCCGCCGGTCGACGTCGTCGTGCGTGGCGCCTCGTCCGGCTCACCGAAGATCAGGTTCACGCCGACGTTCGGCCACTGCGACCCGCCCGAGCTGGACGCGTACGACTCGACGAACAGGTACGCACGCAGGTAGCGGCCGGCGCCGCCGAGCGAGTAGTGCGCGTTGTAGTCCGCGTGCGCCGCGCCGGTCGCGGTCGCGCTGAACGTCCCGAATGTGCCGACCGACGTGGTCGTCGCCATGAACCCGCTGGCGAGCGTCGACGTCGTGTTGAGCAGGAACGCGATCCCGCGCGCCTTCTCGCTCTCCGTCGAGAACCGGTCGAAGTCGTCGGCGCAGGTCGTCGAGCTGTGGTAGAGCCACGCGTAGATCGCCCCGAACTTGGCGTCCTTGGTCGTGGTCCCGATGTCCATGTTGCCGAAGGCCGACAGCGCGACGCTGTTGTAGTTGCGGCCGAGTTTCAGCCGGTCGATGATGAGCCCGGCGACCGCGTTCGCCGTGCTGTCGCCGTTGAGGCCGCCGCAGCTCCCTGCGAACGTCGTATACGCGTGCTGGATGGTGGATCCGGACGTGCCTGGCCCTTCCGCACCATCCGCCGTCGCCGTCGCCGTGGTCGGCACCTGCTTGAAGCCGACGACGGTCCTGAGTTGTGCTACGTCTCGCGTGATCATGATGTCCTCTCCTCAGTCCTTCAGTCAGGCGCCAGTTAGACGCTGCCGGGCGCCCAGTCGACGCCGGCCAGCAGGGCGACGGCCTTGTCGTACCGCATGATGAAGTCGTGCTCCGCGATCGCCCTGACGGTGGTCTCGTCCCGCGACCATGCCGACTGCACCGACGAGCCGTCATGGTACGCGGCCTCCTGCGAGGCGTCGATCGCCATGCTCTCAGCCTCGCCGATGAGCCCCTGCCCGAGGTCCGCGAAGTAGATCTCGGACTCGTCGTTCGTGGCCGCGCCGGTGAAGTCCAGGTTCGACGGCACGCCGGTCGTCATCCCGAACGGATAGCCCCAGAGCGTGCCGGTGGCCATCTCATCCTTGTAGATGAAGCTGCCGGCGGTCGTGACCAGCGTCATCAGGAAGTTCCGCGTCCGCGGAGAGAAAATCCATACCGGGTTCACCATCGGGATATCGGCATCCATCAGCTGCTGCATCAGCTTGCCGAGATCCGTCGCGGTGTTCTGGAGGCTGACGGTGCCGTTCGCCGTGATGACGTTGGCGCCTGGCGCCCAGTACCGCAGGCCGCGCGGGCTGCCGTCCGTGCCGTCTCCGCGGATGAACGCGCTGTCCTCCTTGACAGACATGGCGGCGACGAGGTCGTTGCGGACGATCATGTCGGCGCCAGGCGAGCTGTAGCGGAGCAGGTCGTTGCTCACCGGGACCAGCGCCATCAGCTTCTTGAAGCTGAGCGTGAGCTGCCCGGTCGACATCTGCGTCTTCGGCGCATTCACGCTCTCGCCGACGTAGCTCGCCGTCGCACCGGCCGTTCCCTTGCCGATCTTCGCCGTACCCATCGGCATCGGGATCGTCGGCGTGCGCAGCCGGCGCATTACAGTCGCCGAGCGGAGGACGGCGATGAAGTCCTGGACGAACTGCACTGGCACCAGGAATCCGCCTGCCGTCGCGTCACCGGCCGTCATCGCCTTCTGCCGTGCGGCTACCCACTCATCGGCTTCCTCGTGGTAGCCCCAGCCCTTGAGCACCTCGATCGCGCCAGTCGGCCCGCTGCCCTGCATGCGCGCCGCCGCGACCGCCCGGACGCAGCGCGCCATAGCGATGCCTGGCTCCCGCTCGGCCCTGCCGCGCAGCGACTGCCGCTCCGTGATCCTGGCGCCCCAGTCCGTCACCTGCTGCCGCAGCGGCGAGACGGATTCCTCGACGTTCTTGCGGATGATGGTGGCTAGTTCCGCGCCGACGAAGTCCTTGACGTTCGCCTGGATCATCTCGGCCAGTTGCCCCCGCGTCATTTGCAGCCTCTGTTCAGTCATCGCTTTGTTCTCCCTGCGAACCTGTTATGTCGACTCGTCGTCCAACCGGCCGCGCGCCGCGTTGATGGCGCGCCGCGTCTCACTTGCCACCATGGCGCCGACGCTCGATACCATGGCCTCGCCGATGGCCTCCCGCAGCATGGCGCCATCGATCTCAATGAGGTCAGGCTCCGGCTCCAGGTCAAGCACGAATAGGTCGTTGTCGCTTACCAGGTCGAGCACGGACAGTGCGGCGCCGGCCGGACTATCGTCCATGTCGTCCGGGTCTTCCTGGGCAGCGACTGTCGCCAGGACTTCCTTGATCTGCTCAGAACAGGCGAGCGCCGAACTTTGCGCGTTCTGGAGCTTCGTCTCGTTGGCCCTTGAGATTACGCGTCCGCGCTTCGTGACCGCCGCGCCAGGCTCGGTCATGTCCGGCTGCGTCCGTGCAGCCGTAATCATTGCGGCTTCCGCCTCGAACCCGTAGTCGCTGAGCATGCTGACAAGGACGTCATCTGCCAGTATCGCGTCACGCCTGAGCGCCCGGTCACGTGCCCTGACGAACGCCTTCCAGCCGACGACGTCGGCGGCGAACGGTCCGGACGGTTCCGTGGCGAACGTCGCGGTCTCCAGCAGATCCTCTGTCGCCGCCAGGTGAGCGGCCTGCTGGACGTGCTCGGGCGCACGGTACCGCGACCCCTGCGACTGCACGGACGTGATGAGGTCTCGCTGCTCCTGCAGCTTCTCCAGTGCCGCCCTCGACGCGGCGATCACGTCCACGCCGTCCTGCTCGCCGATGATCCCGGCGAACCGCGCGAACTCTCGGACGTGCGCGCCGGAGTAGCCGTGCAGCGCCTTGACCGTGCTCTCCAGTGCGGCCCCGGCGAGCGCCGGCAGCCAGCGCGCCAGCATCTGACGCCGCACGGCGGCGTCCGGCAGGTCGAACCGCAGGACGTCATGAAAACGTCCCGGCCTGTCGATCAGCGCCTTCGGCAGATGCTCCGGATAGTTGGTTGTCAGGATCGTCACCACGCCGCGGCTCTGCGCGATGCCGTCCATCTCAGTCTTCATCAGGTCGGTCGTGTGGCCATCGAGGTAGTTGTCGACGTCCTCGATAAAGATGATCGCCGGCGTACCAGCGGCGGACGACTCCCTAGCGACTTCGAATGCGGCTGCCAAGCCGCGGAACCCGCCGCTGTAGTAGAAGTCGCGGGCGGACGCCCAGATGAACGTGGCTTTCGCCTGGTTCATGAGGATCCGGCCGAGCAGCGTCTTCCCGTTCCCTGGCGGCCCGAGCATGATGACGCCGCGGTTCTCCAGTTGCGCGCCATTCTCGTTGACGAGCTGCAGTAGCCGCTCCGCGAGTTTCTGGTTCTTGGCGTCCAGGAAGACGTCCATGAGCCGCTCGCTGCCGCGCGTCAGGAACTCCCCGCTGAGCGAGAACGCCTCGCCCTTCAGGAAGTTGAACTCCTTGGCCTTGGCGATCGTGTGCTCGAACAGCGCCCGTGCGGCGTCCGCGTGCTTGCGTTCCGCGTACGCGGTCACCTGCACCCCGTACCATCGTGGTTCGACGCGGAGCGCCAGCCTGACGCCGTTCCATTGCATGAACCTGAGCCCGTCCACAATGAATTCCTCTGAGCGCGTGGAGTTGAGTTGGATGTGCTCGTAGAGCGGCGGCTCCTCGCGGCCGTCCGCGCCGAGGTTGCGTACGTCCTCGACCAGCATCGGCCGGAGGACTTCGTCGAGCGCGCAGAGGAACGCGCCGAGGCGCGTGGAGTAGACCGGCTCGTGCCTGTGGTAGAGGTCCTTCACCTGGCAGCCGCAGTACTTCGCCGCGAGGTCCTGCTCGATGGAACGCGCCGGGAACTCCTGCGTCGTGACGTCGAACGTCTTAGTGAGTTGCTGGTTCCACCTGACCGGATCGCCTCGCCTGGCGTACGTCCGGTTGCCGGCGCCGGCCGGCGTCGTGTCGACGAACAGGAACGGATCTCGATCGCTTAGCGCTACTGGCTCGTCCTGGATGGTGGCCAGGCCCTGCAGCGTCCGGTCGGCCCAGTCCTTGTCGATGCCGGCAGCGCGCGCCGCGACGAGCGCCTCCGCGTTCGCCGGGATCGGGCAGATGCTGAACTCCAGCATCTCGGTCTTCAAGAAGTTCACGCCGCCGCGGACCTCGTCGTACTCCCACTCGACTGGCCGGAAGCCGATCGAGCACGCCTTCAGGAAGCCAGCCTTCACGAGCCGGTAGACTTGCTCCGCGAACGGGTTCATGTCGGCGGGCGCGAATTCAACGGTGGCGACCAGCCGGTTCGGGAACCGCTCGATCGCGACGGCACGGCCGATCGGAAGCTGCTTGTAATCGTGCGCGTACATCACGATGCTGTTGTGCTCGTACGCAGCGGTATCGATGCCGCCAGTCTCTAGGATGTCGCCCTCGCGGTCCGGCGTGTTCGTCGTCACCGTGAACCGGATGCGTCGGTCATCGATTGGCTCGGCGACGACGTCGAACTGCTTGAAGACGCAGCACTCGCCTTCCTTCACGCCCAGCCTCTGCAGGTGCGCAGTCGCCGCGTCGGATAGCGTCTGAACCGGTGCCATATAGCGGTTTGCCTTCTCTCGCGCGGTACAAAACAAAAAGCCGCCGATCTGCAGTCCAGCGACAAGGGACTGCGCGATCGGCGGCTTCTAGTTGGTCCGGCCGCAGGACCTAACGGTTTACGTGTCTAACCTACGCTAGGTCGGTCCAGAAAGTAAAGTGAAATCCTAAATTACCAACGACGGCGTAAAGCCCCCGGCTTCAGCCGTGGGGAGTAGTCACGCGCGTCTTTTGGACAGGCGCGTGTGCTCCTCGACGGACGTCGAGCGCACCATCTCCGGGCCGTCCTGCAGGTAGCACGTCACGGAGATACTCGCCAGCGCACCGTTCGCGTCGATGAGCGTGCGACGCGTCCGCAGCTCGTTGAGGATGGCCCGGCAGATCGCCTCCGTCCGTGTCGGCGCGGCCCTCGCTTGGTCCGCCACCGGCGCTCCGCTACTCCCGGCAGGCAGAGCCGTACCTCAACAGCTCAGCGTCGTCGATGGACGCCACCTGCCGGATGATCTCGCAGAGCGCCCGGCTGCCCTGCTCGACGACGATGCCGGCGCGCCGGTCACGCGTCCCGGCGGGCATCTCCTGCACACCGTCCGCAACCATGCAGTACACAGACAGGAGCGCCGTCTCACACTCCGTTTTCGGCTTCCCGACGCACAGCTTCGCGATCACGCACGCCAGCGCGTTGATCCTCGACGCGCCAGCCGCGTCGACAGCGACGTCCCTCATAATGGCCATCTACGTCGACTCCTTGATTCCGGACAGTTTCATCGCGACCGTCCTCAGTGGCAGGTCCTCCGTATGCACGTAGACGCCTAACGTCTTCGCGACAGCGAGCATCTGTGCTGCGCACGGTTCGCAGTATTCGATTGGTCCGGTAACCCAGTGCAGCAGGCGCGTCGCGTGCCGCGGCTCGTGATCACGGCTCTCGCAGACATGCACGTCCGTCCAGGTGTCCGGATCGTCCAGCGCCACGCCTGGCACGTCGAGCGGTAACTTTATCATCACAATAATCCGGCCATCTTCAGGAGTCCTCCGACGATCGCGGCCAGCAGCGCGCCGTAGCCGCCGGCGATCCGGCAGCTCGGACAGACGGCGATCCGCGACTCGACGACGATGCCGCAGCCCCGCACCTTGCAGAACCGCATCACCATCATACGGCGACCTTTCGCGTATCCCACCGCGAGACGAACTCCTTTACGAAGTCCGTTTCCATCCAGTAGTCGTGGCCATATCTATAGGGATGCACGAGCAGGAACTGCGGCCTGACTGGCTCGACCTCGATCTCCCGATGCGTGACCCACGAGCGGCCGATGACGGCCACCCGATCCGGAATGACCACTTTCACGCCGCGGCCCTCGGCGAGCCCCAGCCAGTAGTTCGTGCAGGAGGATTCGACGGTAGCCTCGCGCTTCGTCCCCATCAGCAGTTCCAGGCCGTAGACGTGCAGTTCTTTAAAATCCTCCTCGATTGCTTGCGCGATCTGGTACGCGAACGTGCAGCAAAAGTAGTCCCGGTACTTCGCGGCGAAGTACTCGACCGGCCAGACGACGGCGTGCGTGTTCTCCGGGACCGGCTCCGTCGTGTAGAGTGGAACCGGGCATTGGCGAATCCAGGCCATGTCGTTCTCGTTCTGTATGACCTGTCCACGCCGTGGCCCGGCGGTATCCGGCGTGATCTGGTGCTGCTCCCACCAGCGCGATGCGGCGATGCGCCCCTCAGAGTCGCGCGACGATTCCCAGAAATTATTGATACTCCAGCATTCGAATGTCGGATCATCCCACGGCATCTGCTGCGCGCCGCCAGAGCCGCAGATCGCCACCTTCCGACGTCGCGTCGCCTCGTCGCGGTACCGGACCATCGGACCGCCATGCACCGCATGCGGCCGTGCCGGATCGATGATCAGGTCGGCGACATGCGGCGAGAGCGTATAGGGCGTGATGTTGGGCGACGGAGATGGCATCTTACGACGTCCGTCCTACCGCCAGGCGCGTCTCGATGAGCATCGCCATATACCGATCCAGATCTGGAGCGATCAATTCGACCTTCACATGTGAATCCTCCAAGCCGTCGCCGCCGAGTTGGATGGACGCCTGCATTATCGCCTCTAATATGCTGTAGGCGACGAGCCTGACCTCGTGGCGTTCCGGTGGCAAGTCCTCGCTTACGATGACGCGCGCCGTCACGATATATGGCAGCGGTGCGTGGATGAAGATACTGTCGTCCGGCTTGTGTTTAGGGTCGATCATCGTCAATCCCGTCACCTTCCTCACGATCTCACGCGCCGCGCGTCGCCGCGTACGCCTGCTCTCCGTACTCCCGGCGACAGCACGGCCGGCAATCTCTCGCGCGGCGGCTCTGATGCGCTGCCTGCCGGCGAGACGTTCCGTACGGTGGCGCAGGCGCGGCCACTGGCCCAGCGGGATCGAGACGTAGGTATGTACGCCGCCGATGTCCAGCCAATACCGGCCACCCTCCGGCCACCAGTATACGTGCAGCCTAACCTGCCGGTACCGCCAGTACCAGAGCCCATCCCTAGCGCTCACTGCCGTACCATCGTCTCAGTCACCGTCCCAGTCCCAGACGAGCAGCGCCTCGTCGTCCTCTTCGATCTGCGCGTCGCGTCGGATATGCGCCTCGCCGAGCGAGAGGCGCATGGACGCGATGACTGACGGGCCGCCGAAGACACACGCCGATCCGCGTACCAGCGCCGAGACGGCGTTCCGGCCGGTGACGTCCACGCCGAACGCGAGCGCCATCCGTGCGGAGAGCCGCACCTGCGCCGCGACGCTGACGGTGCCGTCGATCGTCGGTATCGGCAGCGCGATCGTACCGGCGGCTTCGGCGTCGCGGCACGCCGCGCAGTCCGCCTCCAGCGAGACCGCGAGCGGGAACGCGAGGATGCCGCGGACTGGGATCGGCTCGAACCGAATCCCGATGATCTCGCGGCGCCCTTGGATTCTGACTGCCGCACCAGACGGCGCGCGCGCGACCGCAGCAGCGACGACCTGCGGAGGTGTTGGAGCAGGCTGCTCGGTGTACTGACCGAATAGGAGGCCGCCTATCATTCTCGTCGCCTCCTGTACCCGCTCATCCTGCCAGCAGGATCAGCGAATGCGTCGCCTCGTCGAACCGATAGTTCTTGTCCGGTCGCATTCCGAGGTGTCTGTACTTATTCGCCAGCCGTAGGAGTTCCTTTTGCTGAGAGCCTTGTGCGGCCGCGATCTCCTGCGCGGCACGCTGCTGGATCGACTGTATTTTAATGGCCGCGACCGCGACCACGCCTTGGAAGTCGTTAAACTCCCTCAGTGTGAGCGTGATCCGGATCTCTTTATTCGGCGTCTGACGATGCGTGCGTGAGGCTTTTGACAATCACGTCCTCTGTTCTAGCTCATAGCCGTGCGCCAGGCTACTCGTCCACTCCGCTCTGAACACAGGTGTCGGCACACTATCGACGCCGTAGTGCTTTGCCATCGCGATGCCGGCGTGCATCCCCTCGTAGAATACGGCCTCCGCTGACCGCGCGTGGTCGCATCCAGCGTTACCTGTAGCATCGGTTGGGTGTCTCCTTCGGGCGGCCCAGCCCATCCGGGTAGCGCTAGTTGCGGAACCGCGCCGAGGCCTGCGCGATCGCCGTCTTGACGCTCGATACCGCCGCGTCGCTGTCGATCTTGGCGAGCAGCGCGTTCAGTTCGTCGTAGGCCGCTTTGGCATTCGTCGTATCCGAGAACCCGTACGCCGTCACGTGCGCGGCGTAGTGCCCGACTGCCGATCCGTCCCCATCGAGCATCTGCGTCATGGTGTCCTTCTCCGCACGCAGACGAGTGATCGCGTTGTCAAGGTCTTCCATGCCGCGCCCGAGGCGTAATCCGGCGGCGATGTTGCGATTGAACACGTAGTGATTGTCGGCCATGTGTGACTTATCCTTCCAGCGTGACGATGCGCGCGGTCAGTTCCTGAATTGCCAAGATGATGGGAGCGGTCAGATGCGAGTAGGCCACCTGATCCGGCCTGCCTTGTTCATCGAGCATCGCCAAACGCGGTTCGACGGCCGCGACGTTCTCGGCCGTTAGACCCATGAAATGTCGCCCGGTACTCTTTTCGTCAAACGTGATTGGCACGAGGTCGAGCAAGAACCGCCACTCGCGCAAGGGTTGTATGTTTGTTTTGTAGCGCGCCGATGAGGTGCTGAGTTTTAGAATATTCGACTCAATGACCATGTTCGCGGCGGTCGCGGTCGTCGTCGCCGCAATCGTTGAGGACTGAATATTGGTGGAGCCTACGATGAACTTCGTCGTACCGTTGCCGCCCTCGAACTCCAGGTTGCTCAATGCATAGAGGTTGGCGTCGTCCGCACTGCCTGAGCCCCAAATACCAGCGCGCGTGCCGATATGAAGGCGAGCCGTGCCGCTGCGAGATATCGATAGAGTTGGACCGTTCGCATTGGTGCCATTGAACACCCACGTACCGCCTGAGCCACCCACGCTACTCGTGAACGTCGCGATTCCGTTGCTGCCAGTGATGTTTAAACGTTCTGTGCCGTCCGCTCCTTGGACGATTATACTGGAACTCGCTACATTGCCGGCGCGAATGATCACGCGCCCGGGTTGGCTAGCGTGCTCATTTCCATAGACGTTGATCCATCCGCTGCGCGTGGCGTCCTCTGCGCCCCCACCTCCCGAGAGACTGACTGACCCGTTATCACTCCCATCGCTCGTGTTCCGGCGGATGGCGGCGTTCGTTGTCAGGACGACATCGCCGCCAAACGTGCCCGCCCCGCTACTCGTCACCGCCCCCGCGTTCCACACGCCGGACGTGATGGTGCCGACAGTCGCAATGTCAGTCCCAACGAGCTTCGATGCTGCAATAGATCCAGCTAACATCGCATTGGTAACTTTCAGGGCACCAATCGCCGTGACGAGGGACCCAGCCGTTGTTGTCACATCCCCAGACAAGGCGGGGAAGTTCGCCGCTGGGAGGATGCCGCCCATCGCGGTCTTCTTGTTACCCTGGTTGTCTATGACAACCCATCCGCCAGTATCGGTAAAGTAGAGGTTGTCCCCAACAGCAAGGCTTCCTGTCCATGCTGTGCGCAACGTGCCATTGTTGTTCACGCTCACCGTCAGCGTCACGGCTGCAGCAGCCACGTTGACCACCGACAGGTAGTTCATCTTGCGCGTCGTTGTCGCGCCTGGCGCAGCGACCGCCGTGACCGCCGTCGCGCTGTTCGTCGTCCCATCGGCTTCCGCCGCTGCCGTCATGGCGAAAGTCGACTGGTTGATGTCCACGTAGCTGGCGATGAACGGTAGCTGCGCGGACGGGACGCCGCCGAGGGCCACTTCCAAGGACTTCGTCGTGGCGTCGAGGTTAAGCATCGTGGCTATCCGTGCAGCGCAAGACGCGCGAGTACCTGGGCTCGCGTGACGATCTCGTCTTCGATATCCGTGAACGTCTTCACCGTCGCCGCCATCGCGATCTGGTCACCGGAGATCATCCCACGCGCTGTCGAGCCTTCCTGCGCGCGCGTGATCGTGAGCTGGTCGCCGGCACGTGCCGTGACGCGCACGATCTCCGCATTCGCCGGCGTCGGGATCTCGTTGGCGGCCCACACCGTGAGATTAAACGGCGGCGCGACACCGAACCGCGCCGCGCCGTGCCCAGCCGTCACGTCGAGCGTCGTCCCTGACGCGGCCGGCACCGGCGCGACGGCGACCGCGCTATACGCCAGATTCCGGTGTAAATCGAACGCCATGCCGTCACGCCGCAGCCGGCGGCTTGAACCGCAGCGCCAATGCCTCGATCGTCAGTCTGTCTCCTGGCAAGAGATCGAGCCGGTTAATCTGCACGTAGGCGTCTGCGTCCGGACTGTGCGGCTCCGGTGTCGACACGCGGACGGCGACGTCGAGCAGGACGGCGCGGTCGACCGTGATCAGCGCGAGGTACGTAATCCGACCCTCGCGCTTCGCTGTGCCGCTGACGTTCGGACTGACCACGGCGCTGTGACCGTCCGACACGAACGTGCCGGCCTCGATCGGCACGACCGCGACTGTCCGGTCGACAGCCGGCGGCGTGTTCGGGTTCGCCGGCCGCTCGCCGCTACAGAAGCACAGCGCACCGTCACGGACACTGCGCAGGAAAGCGTCAAGTTCGATCTCGAGCAACCGGTCACCGATACGGATCACGGCTGTTCCCCTTGCGGGACCGACCGTACGCGGACGACGCGCCCGCTCTCATCGCGCTCCGGGACGCGGTCGACCAGCGCGCTCGGTGGCACATGGACGTGGACTTCACGCTCAGGGATGCTGATGTTAATGACCGGTGGAGCCAGTGCCATGTGGAAGTCGGCCAATGCGTCACGCGTCGCCTTCGCAACGATCGTGTCCAATGATACCGTCGCCGGCGGCGGCGGCGTGCGTTCAGCCGCCGCCGTGACGAGTCCGGCCGCACACCGGCACTGTGGGTGATCGGGCGGACCGAGGCGACCGTTACTGAACGCCTCGTCGACGCCGACCTCCTCGGTCGCGAGCTGCTCGCACCGTGGTTCGATCAATTCATCGAGCGTAGCCAGCCATCGCTTCCGCATTCGATCTTTGACGAGGACGCCGTCCTGAATCGCGAGATCCCACAGCCGTTGCTGCCCGGCTGACGCGGCCTCCGCCAACTCAGTACGCGCGATCATCATCGCCCTGACGCGCCGCTGCGCCTCCGCGTACCGGCCGACGCGGGCGAACAGTGTCTCGTCCGCCAGATTCTCGTCCGCCTCCGCGAGCCGATTCGCGAAGGCGACGACCGCGGCAGACTGCCTATCCGTCAGCCCGATCGTCTCACGGATGAGCCGCGCCAGTTTCGTCGGGTGCCAGCCAAGTTCCAGCGCTGTCGCGACCGAGGCGCGCACGCCCGCGACCGTCGCCGGCCCGACCTGCGCGATCAGCGTCCCGGCGTGCCGGTGCGCCCAGGCGACGGCCTCCGGATTTACGCGCTGGAACACCGGGTGCGGTTCGCGAGTCTGAAGACCCGCCTGTTCGCCGCCGACCTTCGCGCCGAGCACGAACGTCTCGGCGAGCCACGTACGCGCCGACTCTTCGACAGCGACGGCCCAGGCCGTAACCGGGACGGCCACGAGGACGGACTGGTCACTGGCACTCGGCGTCGTGAGCAACGCCTCGATGTCCTCGATGCTCGTCTGGTCACGGAGGCTCGTGAGCGCCGCCGCGACCTGCCGCCGGACGCTTGGTGACTTCCGGCCGACGCGCCGGCTCAACTCAGGGAGGTCGTCCGGATCATCGGCCAGCGCCTTCCGCACGATTCGCGTCGTATCCGCGTCACCGGCGTCGAGGCACGCCGTCAGTACGTCGCCCCATTCCGCCAGGACGGCCTGCGCGCGCTGTGTCGGCGGCCCTGGGGCTGGCGTCGTCAGCGCGAACGGCGACGGCGGCGGCATGCTCGGATCCACCATCGGCGAGATGCCGGCCGGCACCATGTGCACGCGCCCCTGCCCGTCCGGCAGCGCCTCGTGCCCGGTCAGCGCGCGCCACTCGTCCAGCGTCAGCGACCAGGGCGCCTTCTCGGCGACCTTGAGCTGGTGCTCCTTGTCCTCCTGGACCGGCGACACGTAGTCGATGATCAGCCGCTCGTCATACTCCGGGATGAGGCGCTCCTGCAGGTACGCGCGGATCATGTCGAGCCTGGGCTCGACGACGTTCCGCTTCATCAGGTAGTCTGACGTGTCGATGGTGCTGCGGTTAGAATTCTCGATGATGCCGAGCTGTTCCGGCGGGACGCCCCAGACCTGAATGATGCAATCGCGCTCGTACTTCCGCAACTCCGTCAGCTGCAGCTCCTGGAAGTTCTGGCTCAGCTCGTGGACACCGAGCTTCCGCGTCGCGAAGTACGGGAGCGCGGCGCGCCAGAAGCCCTGGTGCTCGGCGCGCCACTTCTCCGCGAGGCGCCTCGCGTTCGACTCGTCGATTGTGCCGGCGTCGAACTTCGTCTCCTCCGGCCAGATGATCAGATCCGGTCGCGCACGATTGAGGAACACAGATTTGGTGTGCTTGGAGGCGTACTCATCCGTCTCCAGCTCGTCCGCCAGCGCGAAGCCGAGACCGGAGCCGCGGCCGTACGGGTTCGCCGGGTTCGGCTCTGTGAACCATAGGATCTCCGTCGACGGGATCTCGCCGCGCCAGGACGACCACGCCACATCGAAGAACTGGTGCCGGACCGTCGGCGTGGATTTCACCCAGTGCGGTGGGATGGGCCAGAAGCCGACCGGCGCGCCGAGGCCGTTCCGCTCCTTGATCCAGAACGCCTCGCCTGGCAGATCCAGGTGCACCTGCGTGATGAACATGAGCGACGGGCCGACCATGAAGCTGTTCGCGGTGTCGAGCGCGTCAAGCAGGATGTGGCGCTCGATCTGGATCAGCCGCTCCTCGGCGACGGCCTGCTTCACCAGTATGCCGCGGTCCCTGTGCCTATAGGTCCGTTGGATCGCGCGCTGCCGCTTGCCACCTGCCGGACGGTAGAGGACCCATGGCGTCGTCGCGACCGCGTGGGCGACGCGGTAAGCGACCGCGCGTAGCCACGGCATCGTCTTATAGCCGTCGAGCAGCTCCAGCGTGCCGCGCTCAGGCAGCGGGCCGGCGGCCGTCGGATAGAGGCCGGCGAGCAGCCCGAACGCCTCGGTGGCGGCGCGCTCAGAGAACACGCCGACCGCCGCCTTCACCGCGAGCTTGAGCTTGGCGCCGAATGTTGGCGGTGGCATTCTCCACTACTCAGCGAGTTGTCCGGACGGCATTCCCGTATGCTCCTTCGTCCCGCCGCTAGTATAACGCCTAACTGCTACGCCTTATCGTCAAGTGACGATCGGCGACGGCCGTCCGGGGCGTGGACGACTCTCCGCACTATGACATCGCGTACGAACAGGACCTCTACGTCTGGCGGCAGACCGGCCGGATAGCCACAGTGGAGCACCGACAGGTCAGCCAGCTCCTCCTTCGTCAAGAGACACGTCAGGAGCGGACCCGTGAGGCCGCGCAGCCGATCGATCCGTGAGCGATAGCGTGTCCCTAAGCGTGGTATCACGCGCGGCCCGTCGCACTGGCTTGGCAAATCCCGCACGTCACCTTCCTCGGCCGCCGCGTCGGTCCGCACTGCGCCGTGTGACCGCATTCTAGGTGCAGGTCATAGCCGATGACCGGCTCGGCCTTCAGGTCTGCGTCGCGCCGTACGACGAATCCGGTGACCTTTCTGGCGAACGGTCGCCTGGCCTTCTCACGCGCTTTCGCGTCCGTCTCGCGTTTCCTGTCCGCCTCGATGGCCATGTGCGTACTAACCAGCCTGCCTTCCGCTGCGGCGTAGTTTAACAGCGCGTCAAAGGCGTCGACCGCCTTCTGGCAGCCATTGCAGATGACCGTGCGGTCGGCCTCGATTAGGCGTACGCCGTAGTTCCTGTGATCGCACTTGCCGCTGATCCGCCGGTCCATCATGGACTCTACCTTAAAGTACGGCTCATTCAGGCGCGGATCTAGGCGCGCCTTCACGGCTGCGAGTCTATCCGTCATCGCCGGCCGCCTCGGTCATCCTTCGGGAACCAGACGCCGCCGCGCGACCTGACCAGCCGCTCGAACTCGGCCGCGTCCTCGTCGGCCTTCACTAACTCGCGCGCGATGAGCATCAGGCGATCGGCTTCGGCGAGGCACTGCGCCTTCCGTACTGCCGTCGCTGGGAGGAGCGCCCGAGCGCGCATGACTATCGACGCGCGGACATGCCGTCGGACCTCGCGCCTCCTCGGGCCGTCGCTCTGCGGCGCGTCGAGAGAATAATCAGTCACGACAGGAGATCCTCGATGCCAGTCGTATCCGCAGCGTCTGCCTCCCCTGGATCATAGCCGCGCTCGCTGAGATACGCGCTGGCCTCGGCCGCCTCCTGTGCCGGTGACGGCGCCGTGATACCACCGACGATATCCATCGGCCGGCTCGCGCCACCAACCAGGACGTTGAAGGCGCCGGACGCCGCATCGACCTGGTCCTTGAGCCCGTGCGGGAAGTCGCGCAGCTCGTCCAGGAACTCGCGCGCGTCCGTGCCTCCGAGCGTCTCGACCGCGCCAGACACGCTGACACGATTCGCCACCGGCACGGCCGCGGCCGGCACTGGTGACGCAGGGATGATGAGGATGACGTTCCCGGCCTCCACCTGCGACGCGAGCGGGCGGGCGCGGGTCACCTTGTCGCCGGTCACTGGCACGCCGCGGTAGTCGTAGCCGGCGAGGCTCCGCGCGCGTGCAGCGATGACGGCCTTCCCGCTGCTCCCTGGTTCCTGCTCCTCGCGGATCGCGACCGCTTGGCCGTCCAACCGTGCCGTCTGCGTCATTTCACGCTCGACGCCCTGCTCCGACCAGCGGCCCTTCCGGATGTCCGCGATCACGAACCGGCCGGTCGCGTCGCGTCCCATCTTCACGCCGGCAGTCCGCGCGCCTGCGCCGCCCTCCGTGCCGGCGACGTCCCAGAAGCGGACCCACTGCCGCACGCCAACAGGGATCGCCGTCTCGATCACGATGCGGTCCACTTTGAACATGCGTCCCTCCTCAGGCAACGGCTCCTGCTGATACTGGCTCTGATACATTCCCATGCCGACACGCTTGAGCTGCGCGGTCGTCTCTGCGCTGATGCGGTCAGGGCAGAGCAACTGGCCAGGCTCCGTCCGCGGATCGCGCCAGCCGATGCTCGTCACCGTGCTCCGCTTCGGGTCGTACTCGTTCGGGAGCACGAGCGCCTCGTAGCCGATCTCCATCAGGTACGCCGCCAGGTCGTCAGGGTGCCCGCGCTGCATGATGCAGATGCGCCCGGCGGTCGTCTCGTCGTTGACCCGGCTGTGCCACGATCGGCGATAGAAGGACTCGCGGACGCGATACCGCTCCGCCTCGCTGTGGATCTGCTCCATGTTATGCGGGTCGTCGATGACGAGCACGTCGCCGCCGCGCCCGGTGACGCCCCCTTCGATGGACGTCGAGATCCGCATGCCGCGTTGCGTGTTCTCGTACGCGGCCTTGACATTCTGGTCCGTCGTGAGCCGGTAGCGGCTGCCCCAGCGATCCGTATACCAGGCGCCCTCGATGAGCCGCCTGGATTTGACCGCGAGTTCCAGCGAGAGCGCAGCGCCGTAGCTCGCGAACATGAACCGGAGCCCTGGCGTACGGATCCATGCCCACGGCGTCAGGCAGACCGATGTGCAGGTCGATTTTCCGGAGCGGGGAGGGACGAGGATCAGGAGCATGCGGATCTGTCGCGCGAGGACGGCTTCGAGATGCCGGCAGATCGCGCCGAGGTGCCAGGTCCGCACTAGTGGTGTGCCCGGCTCGATGACCTCCCAGGCCTGCTCGACGAAGGCTTCGAGTGACGCCTCCGCCTTCCGCGTCAGCGCCTCATCCATGGCCTGGAGCTGCGCGATGAGCGCCTCCTTGCGGCTCGGCGACGCTTGGCGATTCATCGTCTGCAGCACCGCCCTGGCTGCGAGCCTTCCGCTTCCAGGTCATCACGCATAAGATCGATCCACCCGTGCCTAATCGCGCTCGACACTTGCTCTCCAAAGGAAGCTCTCACGCCACTTGTCCTTATCACGCGCCTCTCGGAGCGCGGCGCAGGACGGGCAGAATAGGCTGGCGCCCGCGTCCGGATTAGTCATGGACATAGCCTTTCTCTCTAGTGCTGCGACACGGACGGCGGCATCTCGAACCGCGCGCTTGACTGCAATCGTGGTTCGCCTTCAGGCTCGATCGGAACGTGTAACTCCGTTTCGTTAATCGAGCAGGCCGGGCGATCCCACGCGATGCCAGCCGCCACACCGAGAAACCGAAATGGCGAATCGCATTGCACGCACTTAATCCGCACGTCGGCGAGAAAACGACCGGTATCGAGCATCCGGTTCACGTCCACGGCCGCGACGAATTGCTCGTGCGCGCAGGTCTTCGGATCGTTCAGGCTGGTGCCAGCGTCTGGAGTCATAATCCAACCTGAAGACCGTCAGCGGTCCAGGCGAACCTCAGCGACCGGGAGATGCTTATTGCAGTGGACGCAGAACGTCGCGTTGGCCGCCTGCGTGCTGTTAAAGCGAGCCCCGCAGGCTTGGCACTCGTGCCGGCGGGAGATCGCCCCGTCACGCACCGCGCCTCCGCGACGCTTGATCTGGTTCGGCGGAAATTTAGGCCGTCGCATCACCGCACCAGCGCCAGCGGGCCGGTACCCTTCAATGTTGCGCTCACCGCATAGGTGTAAAATCCAATCGTCTCGTCGAGCGTCACCAGATACGCCTCCCCGCGCTTCTCACCGACACGCACTTTAATTGGCTTAAGGTCGGACAGTATTGTTGACGCGACATCGAAGACTCGTGCCTGCAATACGCCCATCTTGCGACGGCCGTTTACAGGCCCCCAGACGAGTGATACAGACCATCGCTTCAGCGGATCGTTACGCGGCGACTGTTCCTGTCGTGTTATCTTCGCAGGCGGTAGACCGGAGATCGTCGCGGTCTTTACTCGCATTCCCGCACCAGCACCGGATAGCGCACCGACTCGCAGAACGTCGCGCCCAGCTCGGCATAGAACCGCGCCTCCGCGACGAGGTAGGTCTCGTGTTTGTTCTCTACCCTGAGGAACCCTGGCGTGTCCGTACGCGCCAGCACCGTGAAGTCGTGCGGGAACCATGCGGACGGCTTCAGGACGATATAGCGACGGCCGACGATGTCACTCGTCTCGATAGGGGAACCTAAGTCATGGACGGTCACGGTTTGGATCCTCCAGTGCCAGTAGTACGGCGATGGCAAGCGCGTGGATATCGGTTGGGCATCGCGCGCCTACGCGGCCGAACGCGATCTCCAGCGCGATCTCTATGGTCTCGACCGGTACGGCGATACTGACGGCTGCCTCCGGCAGCCGCGCCCTGAGCTGTACGTGCTGCCCTACGCCGACGTCGAGCCGTACCTGTGTCGCCTCATCGACGGCCGCCCTGACCTCGACCCCGCGCACGAGGCCGGAGATGTCATCGCCGTCGAGGACGACGGTCGCAAGGCGACCGTTCGGCGTGAGGTCCATCGTGAACACGCGCTCTCGGTGGCGGCCATGCGCCGCTTCCCTGATGCGTGTGCTGACGGCCGCGGCCTGCAGGGCGGTCGTGAGCCGACCGAGCAGGCCGGCCGTGGAGCCCATATAGCTCATGCTACCTCCGGGTGTACGTCGATGACCTGCGCCTTCCCGAGCAGCGCCCGCACGACCGGCAGCATCAGTACCGTGTCCGGGTTCCCCCGCATCAGCGTCGCGATGTCAGCCACGCAGCACCGCTGGCAGACGTCGAGCCGCTCTATCGACGGGTCCGGCCTTGCCTGCGATGGGAAGGCCAAATGGCACACGACGCAAGGATACCAGTAGACCGGCCTGTCCGCCTGTTCTGTCCGGATCGAGGCGGCGTTAGCGCGGGCGGCTCTACCAGTCAACGACGCCGCCGCTAATCCCTGAACCCGACGAGGTGCCGGCGACGAACTCCCGTTTCGATCTCGTCGACCAGTTCCTGTGGAACGAAATAGCCGCCCGCTAACGGGACATCGATCGGTGCCACTAGCGGGGCGGCTAACCGCTCCCGTACACGCCGTACCCGTAGCCGTACCTGCAGCCGTTTCCGCCGCCGTCGTTCCTGTAGCCGTTTCAGCTGCCGTCGCCTCGCGTAACTCGCCATTGTCACATGCCGACAATGGCCATAAATACGCGCGCGAACACGCCAGCGAACAGGCCCGCGAACGCCGCGGCGACAGATACGGTGCCCGCTATGATCGCGAGGCTACCGAGTACGAGGCCGAGGCTGAGCGCGACGGCTGGCGCAATATCCTTCATAGTTCCCCAGCGCCGAGCGTCCCATCTGTCACTCATCGTTGATGTCACCCATATTCGCCATCGACGATGCCACGAATACGCGAGTCACGCTCCGGCACGTGATCGATAGCATACCGTCACACTGTCTCCGGCGGGCCGCCATTTGCCGGATGCACTGGACTCGGCAGCGCGAGGTCCGTTCGGCAGGCTACGAGCGCCCGCTGCCAGTCCGTCGTCCGCAGTACCTCGCACGCGCTGAGCCACGGCGCCAGTTCATGCAGCACGGTCTGGACGCCCTTCTCCATTACGACCTGCCCCTTCAGTCGTGTTTCCACGCCTCCACGCGAGAGGATGACGAGTCGGTCGCATGGCGGCGGTTCCGCTGAATGCCGCGCAGCCCACTTCCGCAGCGCGCGCGGGACGGCCACGCCTTCGATGACCCATGGCCCAGGAGCGTCGAACCAGCGGGAGACTTCCTCGCTGACGGCCGACCATTCGCGCGCCTCTGCGTCACCACCGAGCGCGACCGGATCAGTGTGCCGCACCGTCCATCCGAGGTCGCCGAGCGCGTCCGCCAGCGTCGTCTTCCCGGTCTGCGGACCGCCGGTGATGAGCACGCGCGACTGGCAGCCTGCACTGGACGCGGTCGGCATTGCACTGGACGCGGTCGGCAGAGGCGCGCGGTACAGCAGCGACGCTCGCTCGCCGACCATCCGTGCGAGATCCTCCTCGCTCAGGTCGTGGTACCGCCGCGTGCCGGTCGGATCCGTCGGCGTGATCTTGATCGGCGCGTCCACGCCGAACATCTCGCGGCGCGCCTTGCTACTCGCCGAGAGCCGCTCATGCGCCCGGAGCTTCAGCAGCCCGACCTTCACCGGGTCAGGCGGTGTCCGTGACAGCAGTACGCGTGCCCGCGTCCCACGCCCGACGACGCGAGAGACGACATGGTCAGGCACGCCCTGCCCGTAGAGCATCGGGAGCACGGCGCGGTCGTTCCGGTACGTCAGCCGCTCCTCGCGCCGCCGGATGTCGTCGGCCTTCTCCAGCTTCAGCTCCCGCAGGTCCGCGAACGCCGCCTGGAGGTCCAGGCAGATGGTCTTCCCGGACACGCCGAGGAGACTCCCGATCTGCGCCATGGTCATCTCCTGGTCGTAGTATTCAAGGGCCTTGATCTGGCGCTGCTCCCTCGACAGCGTGCCGCGCGCCTCGATGGCACCCTTCGTCGAGGTGAGGCCGGCTGGCGTCAAGGGACCTGGAGCGGTCCCACGCTTACCGCGCGGTTTATTACCGGGTGTCCGACCGCGCGCCGGCGCGCGGGCCTTGACGTCGGCCTTGAGACGCTCGCTAGCGGCCTTGATATTGGCGCGGCGCTTCGGCCTAGCCATGCGTCTGCTGGCCTAGCCGCGCCCGGACGATGTCGACGAGGGCGACGGCGAAGAAGGCGGTCATCGACGCTGGGCCTGGCCCGTCGCGGATTTCCAGTAGGCATGCCGGCTCGCACCAGTGCAGACGGCAGAACTTGATGGCCTCTCGGAGAGCCGCCGACCGGTAGTCGGCGCCTTCCCCGCGCCACTCGATGGCATGCACGCAATAGCCTGGCGGTGCGTACAGCCTGACGCCGTCAGACCGCACCCAGAGCGTCCCGCACTCGACCAGCCGGCCGTCAGCATCGAGGTAGCGATGAAACAGCCCTGTGTCCGTGACCGGCCGGAGGACGGTCGCACTAGACGTCAGGAGCAGGGCGGGGATCATGACATCGCCTCGCTCGCGTGTCCGCGGCGACGCTGAAGCGATGTTAGGCGCCTAACAGTCCGGACGTCAGCCAAGCACCTATATCCTACCAACTTTGACGGATCGGGCCGCTCATCTGCATACCCGACCTGGCCCGCAGATCGCGGACCTCCTGCGCCAGATCGCGCAGTCGCATGGCCGCTTCAATCCCAGCCTGCCAGTAGCATTCGGCGTCTAGCTTCGTCGCGAGCTGCTCGGCGCGCACGAGGGGATCGGTGTCAGTCATCGGCGAGCCTCCGCTTCCCGTATCTTCTCAGCGTGTCCACCTGGATCCGGGGGGCCGCGTTCCCAATTATGGAACGCGGCCCTTTCGGTTTTAGCTGCCTTTCTCCACCTGCTTCATCACTTGCAGCGCGTGAGCCGCGTTGAGTGCCGCCTGCGCGAAGTTCATTGCGAGGTGCGCCTCTTTTTGTTCTGCGGCTTTCTCCAGTAGCTTCTTCACATTCTCGTTCATAGGGTTCTATCTCCTACTTTGGTCCAGCGATTTCGCGGCGCGCTGGATTTCGCCGATCCAGTATCACTTGTAAGGAGGAGGGCTGACCAGCTCATCCCCGTACCATCCGGTTCGGCGGGGCCTGTGGCCGACTGGACCGGTCTCCAACCGCCATCCAGAGACGGCTCCGACATAGCACCACACGTCGATGAAGAGCCCGAAGACCGTATGACGCCCAGATAGCAATCGCTGCGCCGCAGCCGGCGCCGACGAACCAGATCTGATGAACATGGACCGCCGCCCAGAGGAATACGCCGCCAGTGACGGACGCGAAGCCCAGGACGCACGTTAGGCGCCTAACAGTCCGCGTCGGCCAGCGGACGATCGCGGCCAGCGTCACTGGAGGACCTCCCATAACACGATTAGAGTGTCTTCCGTCGCATGTGGCTTACGTACGGCCTCCCGGCGCACCTTCTCCGCAGCCGCCGACGCGTATGATGCGTAGAGCGCGTAGTCGCGCGGGTAACTGTCAGGTTCGTGATCGTCATCGATCACCACGTAAGCAGACCACCGTCTTGACCTGGCGCACGACGTATGTCCTCACGTACGCTGTACCCGCCCACGCCTCCGCCTCCGAGAGGTAGAGCCCGGCCGACCATTCAGCGGTGAGCGGCTGGCCGGCCCCGTCACGCACGCAGACCAGTTCGTAGACGGTCGTCGGCGCTAGCACGCCATCCTCCTTACCTCGTCGATGATCCGGAGCACGGCCATCCCATCGGCCAGCGTCGCCGGCCGTGGCGAGCCCTCATAGTCCGGCGGCACTAGGCCAGCCGCCGTGTCCAGGAAGTAGCGCAGTTCCCGCGCGTAGCTGACGGCGAGCGCCTCAGGCGTCCGTGGATCCGCGGCCGGCACGTCATAGCCGCCGTCCCAGCCGTCCCATTGTACGCGCAGGCCGCGGGACGGCTTAGCGGCGCGGCCGTCGAGGACGACCGTCGACGTGCTGCCGGCGGCGTGCCTGAGGGCGATGCGCCAGGCCGTACCGTCCCGCAGGCGTTCCGCCGACGCGAGCGTCGCCGGTCCGAAGAACCACAGCGCAAGATCGATCTCATGCGCCCCCATTTCCAGCAGTGTGTCGGCGTAGCCCTGTCCTGGCCATGTCCGGTCGTCCGCCTGGATCCAGAAGATCGCCTGCCGTGCCATGCCGTGAGCCTCGGTTAACCGGCGCCGGAACTCGCAGACGAGCGGATGGAATCGCCAATTGCAGCCGACCTGGATGCGCACCTGGTGTCCGGCCATGGCGTACGCCTCCGCGAAGGACACGCCGTCACGCGATAAGTCCGCGATTGAGAGTCCCAGCGGCTTCTCGACGAACACGGCGTCGGCACGGCTGGACGCCTCCCAGAGCCACCGGACGTGCGTGGACGCTGGCGATGCGACAACGATCGCGGACGGCCCCCAATCCCACGCATCCTGCTCCGTCCGACACCTGAACCCTTTGACGTCGTCAGCGGCCGGCACCGCAGAGAGCGCCGGATCGTAGACGGCGACGTCATGCCCCGACGCCGCCGCGTTCGCCGCGTGGCGGCGCCCCATGCTCCCGTATCCGATGATGAGCACCTTCATCTATGATCGGCGGCTGTCTGGGAGGTCGAATCCGTGCCCGCGCTGCGCTGGCTCGACCGGCTTCTGTGCAGCCGTGACGACGTTGTGTGACTGGTGGGCGCCAGCCATGATCATCGACAGCCCTGGCTCATCGTACCACGCGCCCTCGACTGGCTTCCCGTCCTTTACTGCCTCCGGCTGTACCCAGTACCGAGTACAGCCGTACAGGTGCTGCGTACGGCTGACGATGATCCCTACGACGCCAGTAATCTTATCCTTGACGCGATCGCCGAGGTCGTATGCGAATATAGCGGTATACATTGGTCGTCTCCATTCCTGTTAGGCGATTAACACCATGGTCAGTGTGTCGTCTCGACGTCCTCGCCACGGAGGCGGGCCTGGTACCGCGCCTCGCACCGCTCCATGTGCGCCTTCGCACGCACCGCATGGTCACGCTGCGTCGTCGCCGCCTGCTCAGCGAGCGATACCTGCGCGGCCATGAGGCGCTTCAGTTCAAGATCGTCGGCGTGACTCGCATGGTCCAGCTCGACCTGCGATCGGATCGCATCGGTCAGCTTCTGGAGCGCCACGCAGATCGCCGCGGCCGCGAGGAACAGGATGACCGCTGCCGCCAGTTCCAGCATACGTCAGTCCTTCCGGTAGACGAGCCAGGCGCCATCAGTACGATCCTTGACGAACCCGGCCTTCTGGAACGCGCGGAGCGACGGGGTGTTTAGATAGTGGAGCCGCGCGAACAGCACCGGATATGTGCCGCCTATCCCGAGCGACTGATGCGCTGGCTGGGCCAGTCGCAGCATCTCGGTCCCGTAGCCACGACCGCGCACCTCGCGATCGACGACGAGCGATACCCAGAGGCCGTCCAGGTCGGTGTCCATCCTGAGGTAGCCGACCGGACGCCTTGTCGCTTCCAAGGAGCACCCGGATAGGTATACGCGCCGCGCCTCGTGCTCGCACTCCGCTACCCACCACGACCGCGACTGCACGTTACCGAGGAACCACCGGACGTGCTGCTCGAACGGGAGCGACTCTTCCGGGCGTGGCAGGAACCGTCGCGTCTCCGGTTCGATCCGCCAGGCATAGAACAGGAGGGCGTCGTCGATGGTTGCGCGCCGGAGCGTCACGTTACTCATGCATGACCGTAATAGCAAGACGTGAGTATCATGTGGTCCACGTTGTGCCGGCGGCGCGGGAGGCGGATCCGGCTTCCGCTGCGTCCGGTCCACGGGCCTCGGTTGTCTGCGATCACCCATGCACCAACTCCCTCATGGACAGGATCGCCGCCTCGACGACGCGCTCGATGTCCGCCTCCGTCATGGCGTAGTTCACGTTGCAGACGTCCGGATGGAAGAGGATCCCGTGCGCCGCCATCCGCGCCGAGAATCTCCGGAGACACTCCCGTTCCGCTGCCGGCTGGAGGTGGAGGAATCGGAGGCGCTGATGGACGGGCGCACCCTGCATCTCAGCGCCAGGGAACACGGCCATTGAATCCGATACGAATACGGTCGCCGCCTCGCGCAGTCCACGCAGGAGCTGCCGGCCGCGCGCCCAGAGCGTCTCGATCACCGGTTCCGTCGCGTAGACCGTGATGGTCGCGACCAGCGCCGCCAGCGCCGCCACGTCGCCGCTGTACGTGCCGGATATCAGCTCCCCGTGCTCCGCGAGCGCCTCACGTCCGGCGATGCACGCGATCGGCGCACCCGACCCGATCGCCTTGCCGAAGCACGCCAGATCCGGCGTGACCCCTGACATCGCCGTGGCGCCGCCGAGCGCCCAGCGGCCGCCGTAGACCATCTCATCGCAGACGAGCAGCGCCCCTGCACGGGCGGCCTCGTCTCGCACGTCCTCCAGCCACGCCTGCGTCCATAGCTCCCACCGCGGCGGCTCGACGAAGATCGCCGCCGCCCCGTCGGCGACTCCGCCCATCGGCTGCCCGACATCGAACCATCTGACATGATCGGCACCGTCCTGCCAGATCGCGTGCCAGCCGTGGTAACTTCCTCTGAGTCTGAGGTACGGCGTCCGGCCGGTCGCACGCTGCGCGATCATTAGTGCCGCCTGCGTCGACTCGGAGCCGGTCTTGACGAACTTGACCGACGTCGCCCATGGTGCGACGTGCTGCAGCACGGTCTCGGCCGCCTTCACCTCCAGCACGTGCGGTAGCGACGGCAGCCAGCCGGTCCTGATTGCCTCACAGGCGGCGCGCGTCACCGCCGGATGACCGTATCCGAGGCTGATCGCGCCGAGCGCACTGACGAGGTCGATGAACTCGTTCCCATCCGCGTCCATGATCCGGCACCCATCGCCGCTGACCGCGTACAGGGGGCCGAAGCCGATATCGAAGAGCCGGCCTGGCGCCTTGCTGCGCGTCAGGCTTGCTCCTGGAATGATCGTCCGAGCCAGTTCGAAGTACCGCTCCGATTCTACGTATGGCGTCATCTTAGTTCGCAGCCTCCGTCCGGAAGAACTCCGCGCACTTCTCCATCTGCACTCTCCGCGCTTCACCAACGCAGAGCGCGTCGACCATCGACGCCGCTACCGAGATCAGTGCGGTGAGCACGTCTGTTAGTTCCGTGCGCTCGCCGGTCTGATCGAAACGGCCATGCGCGACGTCACCTATTGCCGCCGCGTCTATTGCCACTATCAGGAGATGCACTATCTCGTGGTCCCGTTCCGGGTTGCGCTCGCACGCTACGCACCGGTGCTCAGGCATCGAACAGCTCCGTATTGAACGCCATGTCCGTCCCGCCCCATCCGCGCTTGTAGAACTCGATCTGCTGCCCCTTCGGATCCGTGGCCTGTCCCTGCCACCCGAGCTCTAACCATGTCGTCCCGTCTGCTTTTAGCCGTCGAATCAGTGCCCATAGCAGCGCGTGATGGGCGTTCGGCTCGGCGCTCTTGCCGAAGCCGTAGTACGCCCATGCTTGATGGCGGATGGCGTAGGCGAACGCCACGAGCTGCGACCGGCGCTGCGCCAGCAGGCACACTCCAACGCCTTGCTCGATCCACTCAGCCTGCACCTGCCAGGACGCGACCGGACGCGCCCAGGCCGGTGCTACGCGATCCTGTAGCGACCGACAGGGATCCAGAAACATAGCCGGCGTCGCTATTACGTTCTCGAACTGCGGATCCTTTGTTAGGCGATTAACGAGCCCGCGGTAGCTCCGCCTGACGCCGCGCCAGAGCGTCGCTTCGTCCGGCCGCAGATCCAGGACGCGCGTCGTCCAGAGCGCCGATGCGAGCAGCGCGGTACGCGTCCCTGGCGCGTCACCGTACTCGACCTCGTAGCGCCGCCATTCATTAGACGACCAGAACGCATCGAGCCGCATTAGCTGTGGTCCACGTAGTAGATATATCGCCTCCACCAAGGCCAGCGGCGGAACTCCTCCAACGTCAGCGGCATCGGTAGCGTCAAGCGTGCATCGAGATCTGGTACGTAGCGGTCCAGTATCAGGATCGCACGATGAAGATCGTCTGCATCCTTATGAGAGATGCCGGTCGGCGGCAGACGCCGTTCTAGCCATTCAGGGAACTCGCTCACCGTCTCATCTCCTTGCATTTGATAATCTTCACACTGTTATCGTCGTGGTGTATGGTGTGTGTCGGGCCGGTACTCATGATGCTGACTCCCTGGTACATCTCGACGGACAGTACCGTCGCAATCGGGACGCCGAACCGGTCATAGAGGCCGTGCTTCTTGACGTCCGCCCAATCCACGTCACCGCTCAGCCGGAGCTTGACGGCCGCGAGCCGCGCGTCATTGGCCGACCGGCAGCCGGCGCACAGATGGACTGGCGCGACATCCTGCGTGCTGCGGCAGCCGTCGCAGGCTATCTCGATGGCCGGCGCCAGACCGTCACCGGTCTTCAGCATCGTCTCGTGCCGCGCGTGGCTGCGCTCGGTATCTGAGCATCGGTGTCTCGGACGGCATCGGCCCTGCGACCTTCAGCGATCCGTACGCGCGCTCAGCCACGCGTATACGCCGCACGTACTCGGCGAACTGGTGACCGCCAAGCGAGACCGCGTAGTCCGGATTACTCGGCCGGCAGCTCTCCAGCCGGACATGCCGCTCGATCCGTGTCGCCCCGGCCGCGACCGCCAGCGCGCCGACGTTGAGCGAGTCTGGATCGCCAGCAGCCGTATGGTCTGAGAGGCCGTCCAGGCCCTCTTCGTTGATCGTTGAGAGGCGCAGATCTTCCGCTGGCGCCGGGTACGCCGACACGCAGCGCAGCCACACTGGCCGCAGCAACGGCGCACTCGCCATCACCTCACCGATCGTGGCGCCGAGGCCGACGCTGACGACCACGCGCTTCTCATTCCCGGCCTGGAGGCTGGCGATAGCCATGAGGAGATCTGCCGCGCCAGTCTCGAACGCCGCAACCTTGTAAAAGTCGGTGAACGAATCGACGACCGCGACGTCATGCGGCAGGTAGCACGTCGTCGCGTACGCGAGCCCGACGGCCTCACATCGCTTGGCGAGCTGCTCATGCCACTGCGCCGGCCAGCGGAGATGCTGGTAGTGCGGCAGGTATTCCGGCGCGTGCCGCCTCCGGCACAATTCCTCGGGGTCGCTGCACCATTGCCCCTTGTACGCGTCAGCGCCGGATTCCGCCACGAGGTCGACGAGCGCGAACATCGCGTCCAGCGATCCTTCGTGCGTGCAGCCAGGCTCAGCCACGACAGTCGTCCGTCCCATCGGTTATCACTCCGCTCGTGCTACGGCCGCCAGTGTCGCGGTCAGTGCGTAATCGCCATGCTCAAGATAGCCGAAGATCCGCCGCACGCGCTCGAGATCGCTGCGATCATCAACCGATAATTTTAGGTGCCGATAGTCCTGCTCATAGCGTACGACGCGCTGCGGTTGTGTTCGGCGCATCCATGTTGTTACGTGCTCCCTGTCGCCATGCACCCACGGCGCGTGCTGAGGTACTGTCGCTGCCGTCTCCTGCAGGAGACGCATCGAAAAGACCTCAGTGTCGGTGCCGTCTGGGAACCCAGATACGGTCGTATCGTTGCTCACGTACTCGACGCTCGGTTCAAGGAGATCGCGATAATCGGCCAGTACGCGTTCGCAGACTTCTGGCGCAATCAGCGGACAGTCTCCGGTCAGGCGCATAACGGCATCAGCGCCACAGGCTTCTGCCGCCGCAAGGAACCAGCTCAGTACGTCGCCATCTCGCCCGCGAACAGACGACACATTCAGATCGTCGGCTATCCGCGTTAGCGGTGTATCGCGCTCATGATCGGTGGTCACGAGGACAACGCGATCAATGCTCGGTATTGCCTTCGCACGAGAGAGAACATGCGCGAGCATCGGACGCCCAGCAATAGAGGCGTTCGCTTTCCCTGGTAATCGTGAGCTACCAATTCGCGATTGGACAACCGCAATCATTCTCATCGTAGCAGTCGCCTCAGATCCTCGACCATCGCCTGATACTCCCATACATCGCTGCGATAAAGCAGGTCTTCCGGTACGCATTCGCCGAGCCACGGTGACGTATCCCATCGCGCGTCTGGTGGGATATCTGGCGGCACGACGTACATCCCCTGCCACCGTCGCGCGCGGCGCGTCTCATCCGCCGACAGTAACTGCTCGTGGATCTTCTCTCCACCTGACCGGATACCGCTTATGACGACGCGTGGTTCAGATCCGTCAGGTGAGAGCGCCTGCGCAAGACGCATCAGTGGCGCGGCCGGCACGTGTGGGACCATGACTTCTCCACCCTTCATGATCCGGATCGCTGTCAAGACGTGCTCGACGGCTTGGTCGACTGAGAGCCAGAATCGCGTCATGCGTTCATCGCTCACAGCGATCGGTTCTCCGCGCGTAATCTGTTCCCGCCACCGGACGATGACCGACCCGGTACTTGCAAGAACGTTCCCGTAGCGCAGGACGCTGAGACGTAAGCCGCGCGAGAAGGTCACGGCATTCGCTGCGACGACGAGTTTTTCAGCGAACGCTTTCGAGAGGCCGTAGGCCTGTGATTCTGCGTGGCACGCTTTGTCACTACTGATGAAGATTAGTTTCTGGACACCAGCGAGCCGTGCGGCCGCGATCACGTTTCGAGTGCCGACAAGGTTCGTGTGGAAGATTTCCTCAACTTCATCGGGCGCACCATTAACGACCTTGCGCGCCGCTGCATGAATGATGATCTCGACGCCGCCAAAGATGTCTACGAGCCGATCCTTATCTCTAATATCTCCGGCATAGACCCTGAAACCTGGGTATCCTCCGAACTCTGCGTGGAGCTGCGCACGACGTTGTTCATCTCTGGTCAGCGTAACGATCCGATCTGTGCCATCATGCGTCAGGCGAGAGATGAGAGCGTGGCCGAGCGCCCCGCTTCCTCCGGTGATGGCAATCCGCATCAGTCCACTACTGGCCCTGCGTGGCGTTCGATGACGTCGCGCCCATCCGGCATCCGCCACGTGATCTCGACTACGTCGCCCGCCGCGGCGCGCACGCGCCGCAACGGCCGTGGCAGCGCGGGTCGCGTCTCATGGCCGACATGCCAGTGCGACCGGACCTCACGGCATCGGTACGGCGCGAGCGTCTCCGGGCTCACGACGCCGGTGAAGGCGCTACGCCTGAGTCTTCGGATCTCAGCCGCGGCCATCCGCCGCGACTTGTACGGCACCTTCCCGCGGCAGCCGGTCGCCCACGTGTTGCCAGGCACGGCCTACACCGCGCGGACGTCCTCAGCTCTCAGACCCTTCTGGCTCGTGGTCTCTGTATAGCTGACGCGGCGCCCTTCCTGCAGGGCATCGAAGCTCACACTGCCGCTGACCGATGATCTGTGGAAGAACAATTCGGCGCCGCCGCCGTCCGATAGAATAAACCAGAAGCCTTTTTCGCGTACCAGACGCTTAACGATTCCTGTTGCCATATCGTGCTATGTCTCCGTATAGCGGCGATTAGACGCGCCGTGTCCGATCGCGTAGATTCCGTTTGTCAGCTGCTCCGTCTTCCTACTCTGTTCTGCATGTAAGTCCTTCACGCTGCAGTCGTTCGAGAAGTTCCTGTTGCTGCGCGACCGACTCGCAGTCCACGACCACGCGGAACCGGTCGCGCGTCTCGAACGCCACCAGACGCTTCGATGCCTTCCCGTCCTGTCGCAGCACGGCCGTCAACTCCCGCAGGTCATCAGGTAGGTCCGCGACGAGCGCGTCCAGTTTCTCCTGATCGGCGAACGCCATCACCCCGACCGGATCGAAACTGACGAGGATGGCCTTCTCTTCATCCGGCTCCAGATCGACGTACGTTACAGGCAGCTCAGTATCCTCGCCGCGCGCCAGTGCGAGGTGGACGCGGAGGTGCCCGTCGATCAGCGTCTCGACCCCGCGCTCACGACCCCACGCCTTGCTGCTACGCCTGTTCACGACCACGTGCTGCACGAACCCGACCGCATTCAGTATGCCGTCGAGCACGTCCTGCTGTGGCTGCGGGTGTCCGCGCCAGTTCGCAGGATTCGCGAGCAGTTGGTCGGCCGCGACGCTCCCGGTACCGACGATCCTGTTACCGTACGGCGCCGCCTTGCGCCTAGCCACGGGCTTGTACCTCACGCCTGACGTGCCGGACGCGCGCACGGAGCACGCCTCCTGGTGTCGCCATCCGCGCCAGCACCTGCGCTGACAACTGCCGGAGTGACAGCGCGACGTGTGGCTCGATATCCTGCCACAGATAGAGGAGGCGGATGAGGCGACGGCCTGGTAGTGGCGTGGCCACTGAGACGTCGATCATATCGCCGAGTCCGCCTAATAGTCTCACGACGAATACTGCGTCTAAGAGCTCCGGGTTCTGGCACGTGGCATGGTACAGCAATTCCCTCGCGACTGCGGTCGGTGACAGGATCGTGGCGCTGCCGTCGTGGCGCATCTTATTGACCGTGTATTCCCTGAAGCTCGCGGTTGTCGCCACGGCATAGTACTCAGCAGGCTCCAAACGCGGAAGTCCGGTGATCAGGTCAGGCACCGCGACGCTCCCGTTCCGCTTCGACGAGCCGCCATACCAGGCGCAGCACCGCATCGTCCGTTGCGTCAGTCCCTACGCCGCGCAGCAGCGAGCCGAACTCCAGCCGCTGCCTCACGACGACCGCGAGCCTGTGCAGTTCGGCATCGGTCAACTGGCCGCGTCGGCTAGGCGCGGCGACGACCACCGAACGGTACCACGCGATCTGCCTTCTGTCGTCTGGGCGTCTGTCGCACCTTTCGCTGGGCGCGGAGCGCCTGCTGCCAGCGGTGCTCCCCGGCCCTGTCCGCCTTGTGCCAGTCCATGCGGTCCATCTTCACGTCGCCGTCCTCGCACCAGGTAGCGGCGTTGTTCGCGATCAGCGCATCGATCGGGTCGCACCGGCCGGCCAGCCAGCGCGAGAGTCGTACGCCAGCGTAGAGTACTACGAACGGGATCGTGACCGCTGCCACCAGCGGCATAACGGCTGTGAGCATAGCCTGCATCATTGGGTGACAACCTCCAGATAATTATTACGCCACGCGGAAGCGGGCGGGATGGCGACACGCCATCCCCTGTCACCGTCGCATCTCATCTTCTCCTACCGTCAAGACGACCAGGAGGTCACATCCTCCGTAGTGATACAGTCCGGTTGTCGAAGTACGTCGGCCAGCCAGCCTGGACCCGCAGCTCACACTCACACCATCGCCAAGTCGCAGAACCGCGTCGTCTCAGACAGGAAACACACACGGGCCACGCCGGTCGGCCCGGCGCGGTTCTTCGCGACGATCACCTCCGCCGTGCCGGCCTCCGGACTGTTCGGATCATGGTCGTACATATCGGCCCGGAACAATAGGAGCACGAGATGCGCGTCCTGCTCCAGGCTACCGCTCTCACGCAGGTCTGACAGGTGCGGGCGCTTATCCGTCCGGCGCTCCGGCTCGCGGCTCAATTGTGAGAGCGCGACCATCGCCACCTCCTCGCGCATCGCCAGCCGAGCAAGTCCGCGTGAGAGCGCCGCGACTTCCTGCTGGCGGTCCTTGGACCGAGGATCGCCGATCAGTTGGAGGTAGTCCAAGAACACGACGCGGACGGCGTGCACCTCCCGGAGGCGGCGGACCCACGCGGCGACCTGCGTCAGCGTCTCCGCCGCCGACACGAGGTAGAGCGGCCGGCCGTCGAGCAGGCTCACCGCGTGTCCGATGCGTGACCACTGCTTGTCGCCGACCATCTTCCTCCTGAGCCGGTCCGACGGAACGCCGGAGTGCACCGCCAGGAGGTTCGCCGCCTGCGCGCGGTCCTCCATCTCCAGCGAGATGATCGCCGCCGGCGTCCCGGTCCCAGCCGCGTGGTCCGCGGCGCAGAGCGCGAAGCTCGACTTGCCGACCCCTGGTCTGGCGGCGACGATCGTCAGGCGGCGGAGCGCGAACCCGCCGGTGATGTCGTCGACGTCCCGCAGGCCGCACGGGATGGAGACCTCCCGCTCGTCGTCCAGGCTGTTGACGTAGTCGCGGACAGCCGACCCGATCTGCGTGATGCCACCAGCGTGCGCGTCGGCGAGCGCCAGCAGGTCGCGCACGCCGGATTCGACGACGGTCGCGGCCGGCTGCTCAGCCTCGTAGGCGCTCGCCACGACCTTGTTCGCCGCGTAGATCGCTCCGCGGAGGCGCGCCTTCTCGCGCACGACCCTCGCATAGTACTCGACGTTCGTCGCCCGTGGCACGCCGTCTGCCAGGCTCGTGACGTACGCCGGACCCCCGACCTCGTCCAGGTCGCCTGTTCGCGACAGCTCCTCACGCAGGAGCGCGAAGTCGACTGGCGATCCGTCCATCGCCAGTCGCGACATCGCTGCCCAGAGCCTCCTATGCGCCTCGCGGTAGAAGTCAGCCTCGGTGAGGACGGCCGCGATCGTCGGCCATGCCTCGTTATGCACCAGGACGACGCCGAGCACTGCCCTCTCGGCCTCGAGGTTGAACGGGAGCGTCCGCTCCGACTCCCTTATGTCGGCCACGCCATCAATCCACAATGTTCGTTGTCTCGCCAATAGACATCCGGCCGACGCGCGCGCGGACGCCAGACGTGCAGTTCCTGGCGCGAGTGCTGAGGGAACTCGTACCGCTCGAACGCACGGCGCGCCTCGCGTATCAAGACGGATAGCAACCGGCTTCCGCCCTTCACCTGCACGAACACCACGATATCCTTCGTCAAATATGCGATGTCGGATCCGAGCTGGTCACGTTTCGTGGGGAGCATGCCGGCCGGCGTATAGACGACACGCTGGATCTCCATGTCGAAGACGGTGAAGCCCTGGCGCTCCAGGTGCCGCTTGGACCTCGCCTTGTAGTACGCGCCACGTGTCGCGTTACTCGGCATTACCGTGCATCCAGTCTAGTCGCATTCTCGCAACAGTACGCCATGAGTAGTTGATGATTGCCGTGTTGATACTGAGGTCATGACGGCAACTCCAATTGCCCATTACAAGCCTCAGCCGCGCGTCGCGGATCACCTTTCACGAAGCAGAGATAGTGCTGGTGCGTTCTCCCTAGTTTGCGACTGACGTTGAATCCCTTGGTAACGCGAATCGGCAGCGATCCGACCGCCGTCACGAGGATGGCTTCGTTGTAGAACTCAAGCCCGGCCGCCTGAAAGGCCGCGATTGTCTCGGCCACGAAGTTGCGATAGATGCCGCGATCGTCGCGGAAATCGCCGACGAGGAAGCAGGCGAAGCGGTCGTCCGCGAGCACGGCCGCGCAGCGTGCAATGATGGCGCGGTAAGCGGCGAGGAACTCCGGATAGGCCATCTGCGACAGATCCCGAGAGTCGTCGCTGTAGATTTCCAGGTCACCGTAGGGCGGACAGGACAGAAGGACGGCCGCGCGCGTCGGCAAGGCCACCGTCATTGCATCACCGACCGCCCACGTCGGTTTCAGATCGCCGCAGATGCGGGCGGCTTGGATCTGATTCGCCTTAATCTGTCGTGCTGAGAGATCGATGCCGTAATACTGGCGCTCTAAGAGCGCGGCGACGATGCCGCGCACGCTGCCACCGGCGAATGGGTCGAGCACGAAGCCGTGCGGTGGACAGAACCATCGATATGTGAGTTCACAAATGATCGGATCAAAAATCGAGGTGCCCGTCGCGGCCGCGCCATCGACTTCATCGCCTGCGTTCCGATAGGCATCGCATGTCGCGCCGAGGCCCTGCGATCGATCTAGATCGCTGCGCTCACGGCGCAAGACCTTCGAGCCATCGAACCCAACGCCGCCGCGACGAATCGTCGCGGCGGCGGAGAATCCGAGTAGATTGCCATCCGTACGACCAATTGGCCGTCCAGCGCCATCGCCGCGCTCTCGCTGTGAGTAATCGCAAGCCGGACGCGCCGAGCCGCCAGGAGACAAACGAGACTGGTAGTCCCGCTGACGGTCAGCGGGACTACCAGTCTCGTCGCTTTCGATCCACACGCCGGCTCCGCGCCCCAATTCAGACTCAATCCCGAGCGCCAGCCATGCCCGCTTCCGATCCTGCCAATACCCTGAGCGCGCATCTAGTACGGAGAATGGCGGCACGACGAACTGGTCGCTCAACTTGCCGCGACTCGGCGGCTCTATGGCATCACCGAACAGATTGCGCCCAAATAGCGCGAACGACTCAGTATCAACACGTTCTTCTCCGCCGCTGTTTCCTTCCGTCTCATTTAACAGCACATCAGAACACACTTCGATGCCGCTGACGTCAGCGTCACGATCCTGTTTGACTGATTGAACAGCTCCATCAGCCAATGACTCATCCTCAAATAACCACGCGTCACGCATTTGGCGAATCTTGCATATAGC
>ERZ1292637.21-Hain-H14-01um-R3-21-length-98510-cov-26_pt1 | contig 98510 bp, 145 predicted proteins | sample MGYA00564405_ERZ1292637 | MGnify/ENA primary metagenome ERZ1292637 (study PRJEB36523, sample SAMEA6512645) | groundwater metagenome | collected 2019-01-09 | study: AquaDiva: Metagenomics assemblies of 32 groundwater samples | reverse complement strand
CAGCGGGTGGCTCACTAACCCCAAGCCGGACGCCGGAAGCTTCGGGGGGCCACTCTGCTGCGGCACCTTTCAATGTCGCAGCGCAGACATCGCCAAGCGTGGCACCGTCAGGCAGTGAGTTCGGCTCTACTGACGGGCCTGCGTCTGCGGCACCCCAAACCGCCGCCTTTCCAGACCGGACGTGCTGGGTTGACAGTTATCCGCTGGAATCCTTTTGCTTCGTGCTGACCGAGGAGAGGAAATGAGTTTTTACCGACTAAGAAATGGCATGTGCATTACTCATCACTTTGTCCGATTCGTTGACCTGATAAAAGGTATTTATTGGGAACAGTGTAAAGACTGCGGAAAGAGAAAGCCATGACCGCGAAGGAGGTTGCTCAACGTGCAATGGATATTGCGGACGAGATGGTGAATGCTGCGGACGAAACTCCTGTCGTTGCTGTGACACCCCAAACCGCCGCCTTTCCAGACCGGACCTGCTTCTATGGTAGGTATCCGCTGGAATCCTTCTGCTTCGTGCTGACCCAAGAGAGGGGTTAGCCATGACCGCGACCGAATTGCTGCGGGAGGCGAGAGAACGGCTTGTCCATCGCAGACTTGGCAAAGATTTCTTTCACGAAAGGGATTGTGACACTTGCGACTTCATTCGGGCAATCGACACCTTCCTCTCCCATCCCGAGCCGGCCACGAGCGCGGAGGAAATGAGGGAGGCGTGTGCGAGATTGCTTGAGTCCACGATAAACGATAGGCAATTTCAAAATTATCTGACTTGCGAAGAAGCGCAACTTTGCGTTGATCATATTCGCTCCCTCGACCTGAGCAGGAAGGAGAAAACCAATGCCAAAACGTAATCTGATTGAGCCGCTGGCCGTTTTAGAGAGGGAGATCATTGAAACGCTTCTGGCGGGTCATCATCAATATCGCCCCGATCTCAGCTATCCACAGAGCCACAGCGATATGGCAGGAGCTGTGCGTGGACTGCTGAGAATGTTCGAGATCAAGCGGCTGCCTCTACCTAGACCTCTGCGTTATCCGTGTGATACGTGCGGTGGGAGCGGATATAGCGAAATCAAACCGCAGTATAGAAAAGAATGCGAGGCGTGCGAGGGCAGAGGATGGGAGGAATCATGACCCCTCCCACCCCGCCGAGCGAGACGCCGGAGACGGATGCACTTGTGAATGAATTATTCATGGTGCCTATTCCGCCCATAAATGACGACTGGCGCAAATTTTCTGAACTTGCCCGCTCCCTCGAACGCCGACTCATCGCTGCTTGCGCCGAAGCCGCCGAGCGCCGCACACAGAGGGAGGGGTGGGTGATGACGAGACTTGAATGGATCAAGGAAGCATCTTGCCCGAAGTGCGACGGTAGTGGTTTCATTACTAATACCGGACCCGATCCTCAGCATGATCCCTGCGAATGGTGTATGGAGCGGGATATACTACTCTCCGCCGCCCCGAAGGAGCAGAAGGAGAAGCCATGACCGCGACTGAACCGCGGGTGAGTTACAGATACCGTTCTAGGGTTCAACCTCGGCCTGCTTCTTCACCCATTTTTGCAAAGAGCTCAGCCGGGCCGCAGTTCGGTGGTACTCGGCGTAATTTTCGGTGCAGGTTTTGGTGAGGGCAGCGACTTCAAGCCCGCTGGTGGTTCCATCAATAGTGCGGGTGGGGTCGGGAACGATATTTGCGGCGGCGGCGTCGTGGAGCACGACAGCACCACGAGACAAAGGGCAACGATCAAGGCCTGCTTCCACATAACGGATTACCTCCTTCTCGATGACGTTGGTAATGGTGCGAGTTTTGCCTTCTATGTAGATATACTCGGTGATAATTTTCTCGGTGACTGCACCTTGCTTCACGATGATCTTCACCGCTTGCGTGGCCTGTTTCACTTGATAGTCCCACAACTGCCTCACGCCTCGATGGTAACCCAAGCCCGCTGCGGTTCCTAGAGCCATCACCGCAACTAACCCATAGATCAATAGTCGAGTCCAGCTTCCGGCAACAAAACCAAAGATAGTGCCAATCCAGCTCATATCTCCTCCTTAGCCTGCCCCACGGACCTACCCCCGCAGACCCCCGCTCCTGAACCCGCTGTAGGGACGGATAGCGGGTTGTAAGGGTAATAAAGTAGGCTATTCATCCTCAGTCGCCTCCTTCCGCTTGCGCTTCCCCAGAGCTTTCCAGGCTTCATACGCCATGCCCGGCTGCCCGCCGCTAGCAAGGAATTCCTCCCATTCCTTAGGGGCTGTGTGATCGGGGAAGTAAATCCGCAACCCGCTCCCGGGAGGTTCTGATTGAAGGTGGCACCAGGGATCCGGATCGTCATCCGTCTTGGTCGCTAACTTCCAGGATCGCACCACCGTACTGACCGGATGCTCCATCCACAAACCGTGGATCTCCAGAATATGTGGATTCCGGAAACACCACCACGCGAAGTCCCCGTTGTCGGTGTCGCGCTTATCTCCCGCCTGGGCGGTCAGGTGTTTGCTGGTGCCTTTAGCCGAATTGGCCGTGCGATCATTCACCACCGGTGGCCGCCACCCCGAGGAGTAACCCTCAGGCAATTCCACCTGCGTCTCCGACCGAAATGCCGTCACCACCGCAGCGATTTTCTGTTGCACCCCATCACCATTGACCTGATACTCAGGTTTGAAGACACGAGCATACTTCTCGCGCCGATCTACATCATCCGGGCCGTTCCAGTAATCCCATTTCGCCGTCATGCCGCACCTCCTGTCTGGTTAGCCAACTGCTGCTGAGCTTCAAGGCTGGTCCACACTCCATGGTCCAACCGCCAGTGCCCTTGCCCAAAATCCCGTCCGTCGATTGAAGGCGTAACTGTTACCGTGCCGTCCTCGTGTTCGACAATGGAATGCTCATCCAGGTCACCCATATGACACCCCGGAGGACGAACCCACCAGCGGCCCCGCAGATCTTTTCCGTAGCCTCCCTCGGGCAACCTCAGTTCACCCAGTTTGTTGGGAAAGACTCGCAGACCGATGGCTTGTAGTAGCTCGTACTTCACAGAGGGATTGAGAAATTCGTTCAGCCCGCCATCATACCCTGTGTAGGTGATGTTGGTGGAGTGGTCCCATTAGTAGGTTTTTTCGAGCTCAAAAATGCAGCATAGGCTCCACGTGCAATAAAGGCTGCGACGTAGAGCCCGGCATACCATTCACTCAGCGTCCCACGCACTACATATACGATAAAGCCCCAAGTCATAGTGACGCAGGCGACTGTCTCAAAAAGTCCGGGCCGATGCAGGAAGCCTTCCTTAGTCATGATCAACTGAAGCATGTCGAAGTTGGGATACTTCTTGGCTCTGTGCGAAATCCATAGCATCGCTATGACAGTGATGAAAAACACGAGCAGCAATCCATAGAGCGCGTATTCTAGATACAGAATCTGCGTGGGGTCTTTCATTTTATGCTCCTCATCTTTCGCGCCAGTTCGAGCTCTTTCTCGATGTCTCGCAAATCCTGAAGATCCTTCTCGGTCTTTTTGGGTTTACGGGCTATCCGGTCGCGCTGGATCGTGAGTTGTTCGATCCGCGCATCGTAGAGGCTCTGCACCTGTACTTGCACCACGACTAAGTCGTTCTTCGTGGCGAAGCTCTGGACGTATTCGCTCGCGGCCCACACCGAGCCGAACACGGTGCCGAGCGCGGCGAAAATGACCATGCCGACCTTTAACCAATGCATCATTTCGGCACCGTTATCTTTTTTCTTGCGCGCACTCACTTGAGAGCCTTCCACAAGTTAGTGATGTCTCCGAACTTGAACGCGAATACAAACACAATTGTCAAAACCACCGCTTTCGTCGTCAGCCACAGAAACCGTGATAGAGATAATTGTTGCTCGATTTTGTGAAGTTGCTTGTTCTCGTCCTCTATATGCTTTTCGAGCTTGACATCTATCCGATCCACGCGGTCGGAAAGTGCCTCTACCGCACCGACCAGCCTTCCCAGTTCACGCTCACTGCCGTTCATAAATCACCCGGTCAGTGTGTACAACAAACAATGGGCTCTTCCATAGAGAGTTCCTTTCTATTTCAAAATGTCTGGCATCGCGGCTTTTAGTTCCTCAGGAGTCTGCGCCGCCTCGATAGCAGCGTCAGCCGTCACATCGCGTAGTGCATTGCGGCGGGTAACCGCCGCAGCAAGTGCTGCGGCATCGCCTTCAAGTTGTGCATCCCGAATGGCAATGTCGTTGGCCGCGAACAGAGGCATACGCGCTTGGCGCAGACGTTCGCGGTGAATCTCTCGGGCCTTGACCATATCATGCTGCACTAAAGTTTCGTTTTGTCGCCAAGCATTGCGAAATGTCCTGTCTTGTGGAATAGCAGAAAAATCCACAACTTTTGGATTGATTGCATCAACAGGAAGTTTGGCTTGTGCCGCCGCCAATCCTTCATCGGTATTCAGGGCAGGACATACCACCGAGAGACCACCATCAGGCCGGGTGTAGATTATTCTTTTCATGCTTGATCTCCCAAGAATACAGCGTGAATTACATCATCATTCCCCGGATCGGTAGGTGTTGAGGCGATTTGTCCTGAGATTGAAAATGTTCCCGCCGCTTGATCGAAAGTATTAAAGGTGAGTGCCGCGGCGGCAGCGGTTAAACCACCAAACGCAAAACCGCAGAAATTGGCGAAACTTGAAAAGTCAGTAGCAATTTGGACTTCCCAATTTCCAACGCCGGTATCCGTGATAGACGTGATGTTGTAAGACGAAGCAATTGTTCCGGCGGAATTGAATTTAACCCACGCCTTAGGATGTCCGGGATGGAAGTGCTGGCGACCGGGGGGCACCGCCACTACCAAAGACGTTGCGGCTTCCATTTGGACCTGCGTAGCAAAAGGGATGTCCACCACTCCTGCTGATCCGTGGACATGGTCGCGGATGTTCACCTCGATCTGGTTCATCTTTGCCGCGCCCAGTACTTCGAGTGCAGAAAATGTCTGAAAGCTGTAGGCCCAGCATGCCAGGACGCAGCCCGCATACCGATTCAACAGCCTCAGGATCACGCTCTCGCCTCCTTCTCCCGCAGCACCCAAGCCCCCGCCCGCAATACCAATACCGCCCCAGTAGTCATGTCCACGCGCAGTTCCTCTCGGGTCGGATCCAATCCTACCTCACGCAGGATCTGCGGTCCAAGTTCAGTCTCCCGAGCGGAGAGCGCCGTGACTCGATGCAAGCAATCCTCAGTGATCCGCAGCAACTCATAGTACACCGAGCCCAGCCGCAAGTTACGGATAGCCTCATCGCCCGCGAATTCTCGCAGAATAGCCTCCTTTCGTTTCTCATGTCCTAGTAATGCGGTTCCCGCAATGAACGCCTGCTCATCACGACGCCGATGCAGTTCTCGCAATTGCGCAAGCCGTTCAGGACCGATATAAATCACATTTTCAGGGAGGCCATTCATACCGCCAACAGCCTCTCGTTGTCCAATTGACCAAAAGTGGCGTGATCCAAGACTAACCATGGAGCATTCTCGAACGTCTCCATATCATACGCAACCCCGTGCCGAAGACCTTGAACTAACTCCAAGTCATGGGACACGCCCCGGATACGCCACTGCGTAGTGTTACCGCCGAAGGCGTCTACCACCGAAACAATGTCGCCATTTAAATTGTCCAGTACATCGGGAAACTCATTTGCTAATCCCAGTTTCAACACCGCTATCCCGTCTTTACAGCCCTGAACTACGGTCCTGGACAAGGAATCCATGAAGAACTGGTTCTGTACTAGCGCACTGTCAATCGTCAGTTCTTTAACACCAAACTGAGTTTGACTGGAAGCGACCTCGTATTGAGTACCGATCGTCGGCACTCTGACCGTTGGGAATCCCCGTATTTGAAATCGGGTAAGCCACGCCGGGGTTGCGTTGCCATTGAAAATAGAAGCCACTGCGGTGGAAGCGAAGCTCGTGAGCTGTGAGGAGAGATTTGCGGTGAGATCAGCTCCAGATCCATCGGAATTCGTCGCCCCATAGTAATCCTGGCTCGATACCTGGGCCACGAGCGAAGTTACCGGAACCGCTGCACTAGGTTCATTTGGATCTTGAAAGGTAAGGAAGAACCCGATACCGGAACTGCCAGGAATAAAAATTGGATCTATCAAAAAAGCAAGCGTTGTCACATTCGAACTCATTTTTCTGGTCACGCCGGTCATCTTCATCTGATTGACCACCGATTCCTGGCCCAACCGAACCCGAACTTCATCCGCTACTGAATACGTATTCACAGCAGAGGCAAATGCCTGCCAATATCGGTCCCGCAAGTAGTAGGTGCCGTTGCCATCCACGACCAGTTGATAGTTGCCACTCTTCACCAGATCATGCAAAGCCGAGATGGCATCCCGATCCTGATACCAAGCAAATCCAGTCTTGTCCACTAAAGTATCTGCTGAGAAAGAATTGACCTTGGATAAACTCATCAACACCGTGAACAAGCTCGCGATATTGGTTTCAAAGTGCAAGCCCGTGGTGTACCGGACACGGCTAACCCGATCCCAGTCATCCACACACTCTAACAACGCCGTCCGTTCTCCGAGTCGGGAGGAGGCGGAGATATCTGTGAGACGCCCGAAGAACAATGGATAAGAACTGCCCGCGTGCGTCGCGGTCAGCTTTACTGCCTTTCCTGGCCGCATATTGGTATTGTTGCGGGGGGACATAGTGCCGTCTTGGTTATGTAACTCAAACAGCCCATGACCGACGGCTGGCTGCCGCAACATGTCCACAATCGTCGAACCCCAGGAGCCGCGCTCCACCCGGGTGGTCACGTCGGTGAAGGAACCGGTAACGAATTCTATTCCAAAGGTGTAGACTGGATCCGGCATGGATCACGCCTCAGCCATCAGCCGCTTGAACCGGCGCATCGTGTACTCATCTATCATCACCGGGCCATAGAAGTTGAAACTGGCTCCCACCATACCCTCACGCCGTTGTGCGGCCCCTGCGAGAGGACTTACCGTAACGCGCTCTGGACCGACTTCACCTGCCATAATCATGGTTGGATGAGTAATGATTCTTTCTCCTCCTGTCTGCATAGGCCACATTGATTGTGGTATCCCTATCAGGCGATACTGTTCTCTCAATCTAGCTACTGCCTCGGCGCGGGCGGCACGCACCCCTTCCAGTTCTTTCTGCCAGGCCTCCTCTTCAATAGAACTATAAAAGGGTCCGCTTCTGCCTGATAGTCTCTCCTCCTCTGCATTGAAGAAATTGAACGATGCTTCCAAGCGTTGTGTCTCGGCTCGTGTTGCAAGCACAGCGGCCCGCTCTTCTGGGCTAAGACTTGCTAGATATGCCGCATCTGCACGAGCTTTTGCTGCTCTTTCCCTTCCGAGAGAACGGCGTCCAAAATAAGCCGCTACCGCTACAATACCAGCGCCCGCGAACCCTGCACCTGCCCCGGCTCCGGCTCCTGCTCCTGCCTCTGCACCGGCTCCAGCCGCTACCGTTCCACCCTCCGCAGCTAAGGCTGTACCTATTGGGACCGCTTCTGTAGCTAAAGCAGCACTACCACCAATTGTAGCACCACCAGCCGTTGTAGTTGTTGTCGTACCTGCTGTCGCACCTCCCCCAAACAAACCTCCAAATACAGATTCAACGCCCTTACTAATACCCGCACTAATCACAGTACTTGCGATACCAGAGCCAACACCACCACCACCCCCGCCCGCGCCGCCGCCTCCGCCAACATTGAAACCCATCTGACTCGCAAGAAACTGGAATACCATGTTCGCAGCCAACCGCGCGAACATTCGCGCCACCTCATCTAATATCGAGCCCCAAATTCGTTTGAAGGCTTCGGCAGCATTAGTGTTGCCTCGAATCAAATCGGCAAATATATTTGTCACACTACCATGAAGACTAATAAAAGCGCCTGTGATATCAAGTGTCGTACGACCCCAAGTCTGACGCATCCGCTGCTGATCTTCTTCCATCACAGTCCGAGTTCTACGGCTCTCCTCCCGTACCCGTTCAAAAGCAGCCTGGGCCCCTCCTTCTACGCCCGCTTGAGTCTCACGAAGCTTGTCATACTTTTTGATCAGCTCGTCCAATGCAGCTATCAATTCATCGTTTTCCAACCCCCGGCGTTTGAGGGCCTCGATCTCGCGCTCGACGAAGAACAGGGCAATCCGCTCGTGTTCCTCGCGCTTCTTCCAAGCCTCCTCCTCCGCCGCATCTTGGGACCTTGCCGCCTGCTCCGCGCGCTCCAAATCTCGGTTGCGAATGGCGTTTACCGTCGCTGCCCGCTGCATTTCCAGTTTTAGGATTTCTGCTACGCTGCGATTCTTAGCGGCGAGTTCCTTGTCCAGATATTCCAGACGCGCTTCCAAATCTCTCTGTCCAGAAGCAATCTGAAACTCTACCCGTTCAGCTTCTAACTGTCGGATCTGAGCAATAGTAGCCTGCCGGTCCTTCAGCAAAGCAAGTTCTTCTGCACGCTCCTCCTGGGTGCCTTTCCGCATCACTGCAAGGCGTGCGTCCACCAACCGGATACGGTCTTGTAGAGTCTTCTGGTTGGTTTCGATTTCAAGTCCGATTCGATCTAGGGCGAGCTTGAATTCTCCCTTTGACAACTGTTCCTGCAGTTCTGTTTCGCGCCGTTCCCGCTCATCATTCGCGGCTTTCTCGGCATCCGAGCGTTCTTGTTCTGACCGTCTAGTGTCCTGGGTACGAAGCCCATCTATCATATGTAGCCTAGCCCGAGCCTTCTCCTTTTCCGCCACCGTGGCCCAGGTGCTATTTATGATCTCCAGCGCCGCTGCCCGATCGTCTTCTTGACGCTGCTTAGCGGAACTGCTAAAAGCTCGGGTCAGCTTCTCGAGCCACCCGGTCATGATATCGAGGCGCTTGGTCGTGAAAAGCCCGCCTTCCTCCGCAGCACCAATTTCCTGGAGCATGTTCTTCCATGCACGAGCAAACCGGTCGAGAGAACTTACCGAATCTTTACCAATCTTTTCCGCCATCCCTCCAAACTTCTGCGTCATGATGTCCAAAATCACCTTCTGGGCATCCATCACGCGGCCCTGCTCCATGAAGAGCTGGATCATGCGCTCTTGTTCAGGCGTCAGCCTTCCGATCAGACGACTCAGCATCCCGAGGCCTTGAGCCGGGTCCTGTAGCGCACGGCCCACGATACGGGCAGCGGAGGACAGGTCCATCTTGAACATCTCGGACAGGTCGGCCGCGCGTTTCAACGCCGTGTCAAATGTTTCGCCTTGCACACCCTTAAAGGTGAGCAGGACGGACATCGCATTCTTGATGCCAGTATCGTCAAAGCGTGTAGATGCCTGTAACGCGGTGGCCATGCCCTGCAATTGCTGAGCAGTCAATCCGGCAGCGTGCCCGGTTGCAGCCAGCACCGCATCCAACCGCAGGTTGACTTCCCGTGCCTCCATCCCCGCACGGAAGGCTGAGGTGAGAGCGGAAGTAAACCCTGCTACTACTGCGGTGATAGACACGTACCGCGTCAGCAAACTAGCGAAGGTACTTTCAAGTTGGCTACTGGCGGCGGCGACACCCTTGGTTTTCTCGCCAACAGCTTTCACTGATTCAGTGAGCTTCTCGAAGGATTTCGCAGCCTCCTCAAACCCTGCAAGAGTAGCTCGGATACTGACTTCAGCCACGGCGGTGGGACTCCTCAAGCTCTTCTTGCATCAGGATCGAGCTCATATATTCAACTTCTCCTGGGGTCAGCTGCTCCAAATCGCTCAGGCTCCACCCGTAAGCCCGCGCAAACAAATGGAGCAGCATTAGGTAGGGCGGTCCGCTGCTGCCATGCGCTCACGTATATAATCCGCGATCGTCACCAACTGCGGTACAGTGAGCGCATCCACCACCGCCTCGGTCACCTCGGGGTCGGCTTTATGAAACAGATACAGTAACAACTTGCTCAGCAAATCCGGGTCTGCCATGTCCAGTCCCGCCGACCCAAACGGCACACCCACCTTTTTGAGTTCCCGTAGATCCCGCAAAGTGAGTGGTAGAACACCTTCTAGGTCATAAGTCTTGCCGTTGACACCGACCTTCATATCGAGGCCTCCATTTGGTTAATTAAAGAAAACTATCAATAATTACTTTTGGTGGTCGTCAGCTGCACTCCAATTGCTGCTGCACTCGACGCCAAATACCGTGCCATACCGTCAAACGCTACCGTCTGCCTGCCGCGTCCTGGCATTCCAGTGGGAAATGCGGTGTAGATGAACCGTGGCACGTCAATCAACATATGGAAACTCTGCGACTTGAACAAGCTCAGTCTCAACACCCGCTCCGTCTGATTGATGAAGTCCTGCTCCTCCGCCACGTCAATGAAATCCAACGTGCCGCTGACGCGAATGATCTGCGGATTGGTAGCACGGATACGGGCGATGTTGGAGGAATTGTTGAGCGCCGGAATTCCTTCCAACTGGTTATCGACGGTGAGGGTGAACGCCTCTAGCCGCGCCGATGCAGCCCCCGCCAACTGCACGCTTGCGGTGTCAAAGGTGAAGGGCTCCGCAGGGGACGCTGGAAACGTAGGTGTGGTCTTGGCGATCAACGTCCGCGCCTGTGCCAGCCACTCCACCGTCGCCCGCAAATCCTGGTTGGGGGCGAGGGCAAGCGTCAACCGATTGGCGATAGCACCCGCGTAACGATGCGAGGAAGTCACATCGCGGTGTACCTCCAACGTGTAGGGCTGGCGGGGGACGCCATCCGCAAATTCACTCTTCACGCCAGTGAAGTGATTGGTCCACAGGAACCCGCTCAAGACCGAGGTGATGCTGTTACTGTTGAAAATGGCTTTGAGCAGAAAGCCCAGTGGCGTCGGAAAGCCCGCCATCACTGTGCCCCCTGTAACCCGACGCACCCCGGCAGAGTCATCCGGCTCGTAAAAGCCGGAGAAGATATTGCGTGTGGCAAAACGATCGATGGCGACGTTGAGGTTCTCACTCATCAACTCCATGTAATCCGTCACCGCCACTGCCGTGCCCCAGGTGGTTTCCTTACCAAGACCAAAGAATCCGAGATGCCCTTGGGCTCCGAGTGCCAACACTCGCTCCGCATAGCCTGAAATCCATCGGAAGAATCTGTTCATCTTACACCTCCATCTCAAGTGTTAACCGCCGAAACCTCTGCTACCAACACCGTCTCCGCCGCGGCCACAAACGCCTGGTTACTCGGTTCGCGGGCCGAAACCATATCGCCGCCTTCCAACCAGCTTGATGCCACCTTGCCACTGATTGTCCGATTGTCCATCAATACCAATTCCAAATTTCCAAGGAGTGTGTCTCGCAGATCGCAGGCTGCCTTGTAGCTTTCCATCGAAAACACCACCACCCAGAGAGACATCCGCAAAAAGTAGCGGGTGCGCTTGCCAGCGGACAGTGATTGGTCTGGAGGTGGCGCACTCCGGGAATCCATGAATACCGCGATGATACTTTGGGCATCCGAGAGTCCAAACTGCGGTTCCTCCTCAACGTAGATGCGGGCATCTTTGGTGCGAGTATCCGCCTCCAGAAGGGTTTTGAGCTCATTTCGGATGCCTGCGTAGTCGATGACAGCCAAGTTCTTTTCCTTCTATCCGCCAAAACGCCCCGTCCCCGGAGCTTCGATTCGGGCCAATGCTCCATCCACCACTTCTTGCACCAACCGTTCCGCCACCGCTTTGGAAGGAAGAACAGGACGTGGAGGAACCCCGGGATGCTGTACCTCTTTACCAAAAAAGATCCATGCGCCTTCCCGTGTCTTCGCTGCCAGTACCTTAGCCGTACGCGCCCGGATGGTGTAAGGAGCGGTGCCGTACTCATGAATCATCGCCAGCGGGATGCCGCTCGTAGTTTTCAAATTTGAGCCCACCTCAACAAAAGTCCTCTGGTCCGTTTCCATGACGAAGGACTGGGCGTACTTACCTGTATCGCGTAACGGCATGTCACCACCATGCCTGCGGAGCAACAAAGTAAGCGGGGAGAGTGGGCGCCACTGCCCTTCCCCACGCGTTCGGAATTGTTTGTTCACATAACTCAAAAACCGACCACCAAAGCCTTTGAGTAATGCTGCAGGTTTCACCGCCTCCAGAACGCGGGATAGCTTCACCTGCCCCACCACCGTGTCTACCTGTATTTGAAGGGTGGCCATGATTACAAGTTCCGGTCAGCTTCAATGTCGTCCAATTTGTCCTCGTCCTGCACCATATCCCCCCAATCTCCTTCATGGAACGTGGGCAGGTAGTCCTTTGTCGTGCTGTACACCTCCACCTGCGATGTGTCCCCCGCAATCACCGCCCCGGCATTGTCCACTAACTGGATATCTCCAGTGGCGATGCGGTCCAACAATTTCTGGTCATCGCGATGCTGTGTCAACATCGGGTGCTGTCCCTGTTGTGCAGGTGGGAACTGGACCAGAGCCCGTTGTATTGCAATGCGGTAAATAGCCTCCCGCGTGGCGATGGCGGTCAGAATGGGACACTCCACAGTCAGCGGCAGTGCGTAGCGTTTGGAAATTAGAGCGTTGATCTCGGCCTCCACGTCCCCTGCGTACTGCGCCACCACCACGCTGGTGATGTTGGAGACGCTGTGGATCATTGGGAACGCAGAGTTGATCCGCGAGACGCTGGTATAACTGACGGGTAAAGTGGCCGGCATCGGAAGGCCGTAGAAATCCAGGACCAGTCCCAAGAGCTGGGAGAACAGCCCTGTTGCAACCCCTATAAAGCCCTCTACAGAGCCCTGCAAGGGATTCGAAGGGGTAGGCTGAGGGGTGGGTATAGCCCGAACGCTAGAAACGCCTTGTTGCCCCTTGTATAACGCCTGTAGCACTGTGAAAAGGCCTCCTCTACCAGTAACGGTTGTCGAAGCGTTGTGTAGCCTCCCGGGAACGCCGCGTCACCTCAGCCATAAAGTCGTCCACCGAGGCAAACCGTGCCTTGAGCCCTCCGTTAGGCTTGGCGTCTATCTTGTCCGCTGCTACCTGGAGCCAAGCATCGAAGCCTTCCCCAAGCAACGTCAACGCCTGCGAGTAGTAAGTTATCGGATCGACGTTGGCCATATGTCCTTTACCGAGGAAGTATTGGCGGTACAGGTTAACGACCTCACGCGCCCGGTTGCGGATTTCATCTGTAACCTTGCCCCCGTTGTGTCGCAACTCATAGGTACAGAGCAGGATGTGATCTCGCATGATGAAGTGTTTCTGCAGGATGCGGTCCGGATATTTCGCGATATCTGCCTGCAACATTGGCAGGTTGCGGGTGAAGCGCTGCTGCCGCCCACTCTCAATCAAATAGCCCACGTGTGGGATATGCACATCCGCGATGACGATGGTGTGTCCCGGCCCTTTATTTAACTCAGTTTCTGGATGTTCGTGGATCATTCCGTACCAGCGCAGTTTTCCGTTGTTGCGGAATAGCCGCACCGGCATATCCGCATCGAACGCAGTATCCACGGCAAAGTGATGCTGCTTGATGGAGTAGCCCTGGAAAATGCTACTACGCAGGTACTTATGCAGGCAGTAGGGTTGCAGCAGCTTCTCGTCTGTATCAATCCACAACACCCAGTCCTGTGTACAGTACTCCAACCCCATGTTCCGGGGCGTCTCGAAGCCTTGCGTCTTGGGGTCCACCCCCGGCACGACTTTCAAGCTCAGGAATGAGGCGCGCGGGCCTTCCCGCATGGTCGTGGTATCGTGAATGCCCCAAGCATAGGTGTCCAAGATTCGCTTGGCCTCTGTGCTCAATCCACAGTCCACTACCACTACTTCATCCGCTACGTGTAAGAGAGAGCGCAGACACCAGTGCAGGTTCTCCTCACAGTTCGGTCCAGCGATAATCGCGGCGGACACGGTCTGGCGGGGGCGTTGAAGCCACAGCTTCCGTTCCATGTTAATCTTACCCACCTTGCCTCGGGTAGTCGGGGTCACGCGGTACTGGATGCACCACCACCCTAACGGCTCGTCCGTCTCGGGGGACATTCCGTAGGACATCGCGAAAGTAGTCACCTCAGCTTCCTTGCCCTTAGCAGCGTCTAGGAGATCGTGAAGATCCTGCAGATCAAACTCCCACAGGTGCGCACGGTAAGGATAACGGCGGTAATCCGAGTATTCCCACGGCCCAAAGGGCACGGTGAGGTAAACATAGCCGCCGTCCCGTACCCGCTGTTCCAAAGAAGCTAGGAGGAGACCGGGGTCGGCCACGTGTTCAAGGACTTCCTGCGCGACCGCAACATCATACAGTTCGGTCATCTCCGGAACTTCCGGATCGATCAACCTATCGTGTCCTCCCACCACCCCTCGCCACCGAGCGCTCACACCCAGCTTTTCCGCAAAGCCGTAGGCCATCTCGATGCCGTGTTGATCAATGTCTACCCCTGTCACCTGAAGCTCGGGAAGTTCTTTGAGCAAGTTCACCGCGTACGCGCCATGAGCACAACCATAGTCAAGAACCGTCTTCACTTCGGCTGGACGTTGCTGGAGCCATTGCTTGAGCGTAGCATAGCGAGGCTCACGCGGAGCCCACTCTAACACCGCCGCGTCGTGGGTGGCACCGATACGCTCGTACTGCTGGCGAAAGCCGTCGGGCTCCTCTAAAAATGCCCAGTCCTTTTCTACCCGCTCACGCACCGCCGCACTCTTGGTGTCATTCAGGGGCAACCGCCGCAGGCACTCTTTTGCGGCGTAGATATCGGAATGGCGCCAGAAGTGATTGGCCAAGGTAGCGAGATCATTATTCTTTTCTCGAATCTCCCGTTCAAACAACTCCTCCCACTGCTCTGCTACCAAGTCCCAACTCAATGTCTGAGCCCGTTCCAACCCGGCCGCAGATGCCACACGCCACTCCTCCGGGGAGCGCATCAGACGCAATACAGCATTGGCAAAGGCGTCGTAGTACTCTGGTGTATGTACCGTATCTGGGATCAAAACGCCTGCGCCGGGGGCAACGGTCTCGGGGAGTGCACCCCGGGCTGAGGTGACAATCGGCAATCCGCAGGCTTGGGCCTCCATCGCGCTGAGACAGTTATGAACCACGATCCCATTCGCTACAAAGTTATGGTCCGGCTCCACTTCCATACAAAAAACATCCGCTCGTGGAGCCGCCTCGATTGTAATAACAACATGGTTTTCTCCGACAGGCACCCGACCACCCCACCGCCCCTCCCTCATCTTCCTTGTACGTCCAGCAAACCAAGCCTCTTGTTCTTTTTTGGATAAAGACTTGATTCTGGACCACATCTTTCTACGCGCATTGCTTCCGTTTGCCGAGAGTATGCTTTTGTCAGCAGTCCCATGATTTTTCTTCCTAGACTCTCGCCATTGACACCAAGCCTGTCTATCCTCTGGAGAGAGGCTATTTATTTTTGCCCAGGTAGCTTTTCCAGCCCTGGAACGAGAACGCCGACCTTCTAGCGTAGACCAAATCTTCTTGGATGTTTTGGATCTCTGTGCATTCTCTAACAAAAGTTGTTCTGGAGTTTTCTCACGCCAGTGTTTTTTGAGATGATCACTCTGGTTCGTCACCTCTAAGTTATCCGGCTCGTTATTGAAACCATTCCCATCCCTGTGATGGACAACCTCGTCTCGACGAAGCGAACGTCCAAGCACCGTCTCAATAACTATCCTTTGGGCGTCCCTTCCCCTCTTCCCTGTCATACAAATTTTCGCGTAGTAGTTAGTTGGGTAATTCTTGGGAGAAGACACCTTACAAGCTACCACACGGTCCCCAACCATTAACCGTCCGGCCTGACGATAAGAACCATCCCTCAGCATGACTTCATGATCCGGAGTTAATGTTAAAGTAGTCTCTTTGTTTGCCTGACATCCCATCCCAGGACGTAGACGAAGAGTAATAACCTTGGCATTATGACGAGTATGCCACACCCCCTTGACTTTGGAGATTCCGACAGAGCCATCCGCTCGACGTGAGTACACATGGAAACCCGATCTTCCCTTCAACTCACGAATTGGTTTGGCTCCCGATAAAGTCTCAATCAACGTATCTCCGTGAACTGGAGAGATTTCATCAAAGTCGGGAGCAAGTACCGAAGGCACTGGATACACGTAAACGCCACAGGCGTGGTAAACCTCGTAGAGCTGTTGCTTGTTCAATGCCCCCAGCTTCACTACCCTATCTCCCAACCGTGTGGCCCACGCATCGCACTGGGCGTAGAAATCTGCAAGCTCTGAGACTGGATTGTGATACGCCGACAGAAACAACCGCGCCTGCGGTTCATACTTCAGGATACGGGGCATGATCTCCGTCAACAATACATCCAACCCCCGCTCCGGCCGCGCACTGTACACTAAGGACAGAGGGTTGCGGGTAATGTTATTGGGCAATCCTTCCCGCACTCGCTGTACACACTCCAAGTCAACCCCATTGCGCGTCTGAAACAGGAGTTCATCGGGTAGGTTATAAACCTTCTTGTACTGCGCCCGCATGAACTCACTCAACACGAACACTTTGTCATAGTTCCAAGCCGTTCCCCGCACTATGCCTTCCTGCCGCCCCATCGCCAGATCGTGGCACCAGAGGACCGAGTAGCGGGCACGGCAGTGAGCGGAGAACAGTTCTGGCAACCGCTCCACAATGCACACGTCGTGCGTGCTGAACGCAATGTATTGTCGGAATATCCCTAGTGGAATATAGTCCACATCCGCACACCGGACTCGTTGCTCCGTATTACAAAACACGGAAACGCGGTGCCCACGCTTCGCCAACGCCCGCGCCATGTAATAGGCAGCGGATTCGCTACCGCCGAGTGATTGCTTCTCGAACGTCTCCCCATTGAAAGGCAAGCCAGGAACGGCAAAAATTACATCTAAGGGTGTTCTAGCGAGGTCCGTCTTCATGCGGTATCTCCCGTCTAACGGTTGAAGAAACTAAGGAAAGGGTTGCACGCCTTTACCACCGCGCTGCGTACAAGGTCAGGGTGCGCGTATCGATCTGAGCAGCACTGAACTCGATCCGAGCATACGGCGAGAAGCTCGGGGACCGTAACTCGTCTGGGGCACTCAACAACGCGCCAGCTGCAAGGCTACCTAGCACCGAGAACTGAAGGTCCCCGGAATTGACAGGGGCTCTCTGTACCCGAGCAAAACTGGCGCTGGTAGTGTCGCTGGCGCCTTGGACAAAGAGCTGGCCGCTGGTGACATTGGGCGGGACTTTGATCGAACGAATCCCACCCAACTGAGTCAGATCAAGTACTCCGCTGAGGGTGGCACCAGAATTGACAACTGCAAAGAGCTCGGTTCGCATCGCATTGTCTTATGGCTACGCGGTCTTTCTGATCTCCCACATGACGGTTCCGCCTGGTGCCCGCCCTTGACCGTCCATGTAACCGTAGGCGAAACTCACGCCATCCACGATCGAGGAGACGGCAGTTTGGTAACCAATGCCGGAACCACACGTCGTCTGTATTGAAAACGCGGCGTTGATCAGGCAGCCGCTGGTCACTACCGCCGTGCTGATTGTAGCGAACGCGGTGCCACTGTCCAGAGTAGTGAGCCCCGCAAATTGTCCAGCCCCCGCCGTGGTCGGAAGCATGTCGGGGGAGGCCTTCAACATCCGTTCGTGTCGCTCGATCGGATAGATCGCGCACGCCAGCGTCATGAGTACGTAGCTCAGAACCAGTTCCATCCACAATGTGAGTTTCATGTTCACGTGTCCTTTCAGGCCGTAGCCCCAAGCCGACGGTGAATCACCGGACGGCTCTTGAGCGGTGACTGGTGCACTGGATTTGGAGTCTCCACAGCCTGCGTGAACTTGTCCAGTGGCATCCCCGCTTCCACTGCGAGCCGATTCCAGATATCGCGGGGGTAGTCGTGTTGAGCCCCCACCTGGTACCGACCCACCACCTTCGTGAATTTGCGTAGCATCGGGTTACCCTCCTGCGTCAAATGCCTACAGCGTTCCACCTACCAGATACGCGAGCTGGGGTGCGACAATCTTCTCGTCCTGGTAGTACGCAGCTTCCGTGATCTCAGTTTTCTTGCTGGGATCCGGATCGTTCCAAACCCGCACCGCCCAAGGCGCTTGCAGATCTGGATTCAGCCACCGGAACGCAAGCCCAAAGGTCTGGGTCCGCAACCCGGTAGCGGCCGGAGACACGTGGCAAAGCAGGAAGTTGTTACCCCAGATGTTGACGAGAGAAGCCGTAGCGCCTTCCGCCGCTGCGTTGCGAATGCTCTTGGACACTAAGATCCGACCGACGCTGAATACCGCCTGCAACTCCGCATCGTTCACCAGTCCCCCTTGTGTGTACTTGTACATATCGAGCAGTACCGGGTGACGACGCACGGTTTGGTAGGTATCGAAGTCCATCAACGCGGTGTTCGCGATCAGTCCCGTGTTCTGCCGGATAAAGGCATGGCCAGTGGTCACATCCGCCACTGGGTCGGAACTCACGTACTGGGACCAACGGTTGGTACCCGTAAGCGACACGCCGGAACCGATGTTGGTAATGGACGTCACTTGGTTCGCGACGCGCACTTCCTGATCCCGCATCAGCATGTCCACCAGGAATCGCGTGGTGCGGGCGCGCAGCTGGATCGGGTCGTCGGCGTTGGCAATCGACTCGTGTGAGTTCTCGCTACCGAGCGCGTAGTTGTGCGCGTAGTAGCTGTCGCTGGAGACGTCGAATTCCACCCGAGCCGACGGTGTCTTTGGCGCCCGCAGCGTGCTGGAAGGCGTGCGAAGCCAGCTGTTCTTGGTGATGGTATAGTACTTGTCGCTCTGTTTTCGCACGTCCACTAGAGGGAACAACTGCATGCCGATGAAGTCCCCGGTGGCGAAGGCCTCCACCGCGATGTTGGACAGTGGCACGTCAATATGCACATCGCGGGGCGTGAGGTTAGCCGCTAGACACACCTGAGCGTAGAACGCAAAGGGGGCTAGCACGGCTTGGATGATGCTGCTCAGGATCTGTTTCATGTGTTTTCTCTCCATCTAGTTAACTGCAAACCGCGCTACAGAATCGCACCCCAGCGGACCGGTGGGAACAGCAACACCGTGATCTTATCCCCCGCCGCACCTGCCGCTTCCAGCGCACGACCAATGACCACAGCGCCGGAGACCGCATTGATCACCTGAGCGGAAGCGTTGTGTGTAACCATCAGGTTCGCAGTCACCGCCGCACCGGCCACCGCTTTCGACACCCCAGCGTAGGCCACCGTAGCGGCCTCGTCCGTGTTGGGGTTGTTCTGCAGAACGCCGATGGCCTGCTGCGCGCCCAGCGACGTAACTGCGGTCTCGGAGCACGCGTTGACCAAATTGGCTCCCGCCCCCCGCATCACCCGGTACTGGTGCGCGGTAAGGTCGCCCGCCGCCTTGAGGCCGGGGATCGTCAGCTGTGGACCGAACTCAGCCCATAGAGCCAGAGCCGAGCCCGCGTAAGCCGTGAGTGCTGCGAAAACCGATTGCCCCAGTTTCTTCATCATCATGTCCGTCTCCTTTTCTCTTCGTCCAACTGCTTCCAATTATTGCTGCGGGCCAAGCTGTACGCGGTAGCGCTGGGCCAGGTCCGGGTCCGCTTTCAGCACCGCTTCCATTGCCACCTCGTACGTCTTCACTTCGGGATGCTTGGCGCGCCACTCGGTGACACGCTTCTGCACTTCTTGGTCAGGGCTCGCTTCGATCGTACCGTCGGCACGGGGTGCCTGACCGGTGAACGCCAGTGCCTTAAACAACTTCTCGCTCTGCGCGTTGATCTCCACCACGACAGCGTCCACCACCTCGGCGAGCGTCTTTTCCTCGCCCACCAGTTTGCCTTCCTTCTCCGCGAACACCTTGACTTTGGCGGCGGCGTGCTCCAGTGCGTAGGCGTACACCGCTTCAAGGGCATGACGGAAAGCAGGGATCTTGCAGGCTTTGACCCGCTCACCAATCTCCGTATTGCGCTTCTCCAGCTCAATCCGCGCCACGCGGTCTGCCAGATCCTTGTTCTTATCCTGCTCGGCCTTGATAGCGGCGTCGGATGTGGCGAGTTTCCGGGTCAATTCCGCAACCTGATCCCCAGCGGTATCCTCGGCTTCGAGCTCAGCGATCTTATCCGAGATCTCGTCCGCTTGAGCAACCAGCTGTTTGAATTCCTCGTCATCCATCATTTCCTCGTCGCTCTTCTTGCCCTTCTTTTTCTTCATCTCGTCCATGTCCTTGTTGAACTTCGCGATCTGGACCTTGAGCGTCTTGATCTGCTCTGCGTTCTTCGCCATGTCGTACTCCTTCACCAAGTTAATCAATCCTTTCACCCGCTCCGCCAATGCGTCCACAATGGCTTGTGAACTGACTTCCAGCTTCTGTTCCAGTGCACCAACCTTCTCGAAACCCGAGCTTGCAAACTCCATCTTGTGCAGCGGCACCAGATTGGCTACTGCTGGCACCTCCGCTCCCAGCAAAGCGACGGCCTTCAGAGCACGGCGGAATTTCTTGCCTCCACGGTCGAGATTGAAGTAGATCTCTGAGCTCACGCGATCGTAGAGCTGTTTCCGCAACGCCTCCACCACCGTATCGTGCATCGAGGTGAAGTCTGCCAACAACCGCTGACCATCGCGCCGCAAATTCTCCACCCAGCCGTAGGACGGCGCACCGGGTTTGTCCTTAGTGTGGCCCACTTTCAAAGCTGGACGGAAGTCCAAGTCCTTGGCCGCCACTACCATGTCATCCAAGTCCTGTTCCGTGTACTCGTCGCCGTTGTGGGTGCCGGTCTTGAAAATCTCGATGCCCTTGATCACGTTATCATGCTCAGCATCGAGGCTCTTCATCTTGGAGCGCATCTCGTCCACCATACGCCCCAGTTCTTCATCGGTGGCATCGGGGTGTTTGCGCCGCATTTCCTTTAACATCTCTTCACGGCTCATCCCCTCATACTCGTGCTCGGCGTAGAGTTTGACCGCCGTCTCCGCTTGTGCAAGCGATACTAGATCCGGCACCTCGTCACGCATCGCCTGTATGAACTGTTGCAGCGTCCGCGTCAACATCACTTCACGCGTGTCCGCTCCGAGCGTCTTGTCCTGCACAATGCTGTTAATGGAATCGTTGACCGACCACACCAGACGGCTGACGGCCTCCTGTGCTTCGCGTTCCTCACGGATCTCGTCAAACATCCTGTGCAGCGGCTGCTGCACGGCTTCGGCTGGATAGGCGTTGAGGAGCTTCGTTATGCCCCGTTCCAGACTGGCTTCCTTCTTTTCCGCCGGCCACGTGCCGATACAGAACTTGTGGAGCGAGGCACAGAAGGCGTTCTCGTCATCCACCTTTCCGCCCATCGCGTCCGCGCAGCGGGTGAAGAACCCTTCGTCTTCACCAAACTTGTCGCAGAGCCCCTTGGAGAAGCCTTGGAACAGCTTGATCGTAGTTTCGTCTTCGGGAGAGAGACTACCGTGTGCGTCCGCTTTCAGCTTCAGCGTCTTGATCCGCGCGAGCTTCATCTTCTCCGCACAAGAGGGGCAGATCACCTGCACCTGCTCGCGGGAGAGGCTGTAGACCTTGGTCATAAGAGTGATTTATACGGGGAATCACTATGGAAATAAATGGTTTAGTAGTAAGTCCACCGTCTAACGCCGTGAACGCAAACGCTTTTCCCGCATTTTCTGCGCGAATGCGTTACCTGCCTTCTCAGCAATTCTCGTCCGTTCCTCAGGGGACAGTGCCTTAGCACGGGCTTTACCACCCAAGGCACCGTACGCCATAGCATGTGGATTCTTACCCCACCACATGACCCCGCACTGTGGGCAGTGGTAATGCGGGCGACCGGAGGCTTCTCCAATTTCGGAGATCTCTGCCTTAACACCACATTTCGTGCAAGTACCACCGTTCAACACGGTCATACAAACTTTCCTCCTCTAGCACCCTTACCATAAGGAAAGTTCCACGCCTGCCGCTTACCGAACACCTGTCCCATCAACTTGTCACTGACCATTGCAGTCAATAATTTTTCCCGATACCGCTCCAACCGTACCTGTGCCTGTCGCCTAAGTTTCAACGGACGGTTCGGGTCGAAGGTCTTGGCCCGTTGCACAGTGCAGAACCACACCACCAATACCAAACCCATCTTGGCAGCGATCGTCATGTTGCCGTCGTAATGATTATTCTTGGCACGCGCGGTAATAGATTGATTGCACATGGACAGAAGCATCTGTATCCAAAGTCGTACATCGGTATCTCCATGACCCTTGAGCGGACCCGATTTGCGAGGCGGTGTACTGCTACGGCCAATGAAGTACTCAATACCTTGCAACCACCCAGCCAGTGTAGGTTCTTTCCACTTAGTCTTCATCGCATTCCTTTTGCAAAAGCTTCTTCATCAATAAATCGAACATCAGCCTCACGCGCTGCCGCCGCATCATCAAAAGACCAACAAGGAGCACGACTCGGATCATTACCTACCATTACAACCTCTAGAGAGGGGGAGGCTCCTTGCAGAGCCCGCAGAAATCCTGCTTTCCCCAACGGGCCACCGAAAAATGAAAATCGCTCACAGCAATTCTCAATCTTCAACAACGCCAACGGCCAGTTGCCGCATAACCCCACCACATGACCCTCGACCCGTAACACATCAATACTCCACAGCGTCACCGGTCCGCCGGAGATCTCGAGAGTTTCGTCAACATCGAAAGCATAAATTTTCACGGAACTGTCTCCAAGTTCTCAAATCCTACAGTTCGCCGCCGTATCCCCCAGATTCCGTTCTCAGCCCACACACGACCGAAGATTTCTCCCACAGCTAGAGTTACTCCTGGATGACAAAGATCGACATAGTCCCGGTTCCGATTCTCCCTACACCATTCAACAGTGTTCTCTGCCGAGAGTTGCTTCTCCAGATCATCTCCACACAATAACCCTCCATCTCGGACGAAGACTTGAGCCGCCAACAAATCCTCTCGAACCGCGTCGTAGTAGTGACTGCCATCGATGTAGACAAGATCAAATAATCGTCCTACTATCGTAGGCACAACTTCTCGAAGCGTCCCACGCAGGTAACTAACCGGGGCTCTAGGGTCGGCCCCAGCCGCGTGGTGCTTGAACTCTTCAAATGCCGAACCATCCCTCAATGCCGCATCCATTACACCATAGATAGAGCCCGCACCCACATCCTCAGGGGTGATATACGGACGCCAAGGGTCCACACACAACACGCCACCCCCGGCCGGACAATGTGTAGCAATCAGCCCACTCCACATCAGCGCACTCTGCCCCACGTAAGAACCTATCTCCAAGACTTCGATATGGTCCCGGGGCAACAGCAACGAGAAAAGGCGCTGAAGAATGTGATGCCGACTAGCGCCTTGGTCGCACGAGAATCTAATCATGGAATTTCCATGTGGCATACCTTACAGCCCTTACTCTCATCACCCCAAGGCTTCAACATCAGCGTTTCTGGATCGTCCGTTACTGTGCCCACCACGCCCGAGCCATCCGCGTCCAAGCAACACGTCGTCACCCGCCCGTCCACTAGGATTACACCCCAGCCCGAGCGCAGGTACTCACACTTGATCCGCGGAGCTGAAACCATCGGTGTCCAATTCTTCTGGGTGCCGGCCCAGTCAAACGCAGCGGTCACGAACTGACTATTCGTACCGGCAAAGATCCCATACTTCTTCGCGGCGATTACTGCCAACGCTGCTCGCTCTGGCCGGTGTAAAGAGATAAATACAGAAGGATGGAATGGAGCCAGTGCCTTACACATTTCATCATCAAATAACAGGCCATTGGTTGTAATCGTCAACATCCGCTGCGGTCCAATCACCACACGACACCGCTCCACCATTTCCAGGAAGCGCGGATGCAGTACTGCCTCGCCAATTCCAGTCAAAGATAATTCCGTCTGCGTCCCCCGCCGTACGTAGTACTCGATGAGGCGAAGAGAAGATTCGAATGTCTCCCATGCCATGTCCTCCTTCTTGCGAGGTAGTTGCGGGTAGTGCGGGCAGTATCTGCATTTCAAATTGCAGTTAGTGGTCAGCTCGATCTGGTGGATATCCCGAATAGGCCGAGGGTAAGGTTGAAAGCTCATGCTTTAGCCCTCTCATCCTGCACCAAATCCACTTGCTCTATGATCTCAGTAGCTAACATACGGTGTATTGATGTCAGTGTGGCTGTCAGTCCGCTATCATAGTCTCGCATAAAGAATACTGAACTAGCATAACTAGCGGTATGGATAATTGGCAGGTTCTCGTTTGGCTTCGGATAGTCTGCCCAACCCCACATACCACACATGGTACCTTGAGAACGAAGCAGATGCCAATGAAGCAAAGATAGACAATGCGTCCGGCGCCAACTATCCACCACACCGAGTCGACGCCGGAATAGGTGCAGAATTAAACGAAGTAACCAGAATTCTAGTCTGAACTCCTTAACCAGTTGCTGGACGTCTTGTCTGCCGGTGGCAGAACGGCCTTCATTCATACTCATAAGAATTCTCCTGTCGCTTCTATAGACGACCTTATCAATTCACTTGAACTTCGTACTTTAGATCCGCCAACACCCCAAAGCATCGTCACTCCAAGTCTAGTACAGAGCTCAGCTTCCGCATCACATCCAGTTTCCTCAGTACGATCCCCACCATTAGCAAAGTACTTAGGACGCCATAGACGAATTGCAGCGCAGACAGTATCATCATCGTCCTCGACCGGTATCACTAATGACACGATCCTCAATGCCAACAGCAATTCACGCCGCTCTTCAAAGGGCCAGCATACATAGCCCTTCTTCCTCGTTAACCACGCATCCGAATTGAGCGCCACTACTACCATCCCAAATTCAGCCGCCGCTGTAAACAGCCGCAAGTGGCCTACATGACAAGGATCAAAACCACCGGAGCACATAACGTAACTCATGGTGCATTGGAGAAAGATTGGAACGGCATCTGAAATCCTTTCTTCAGTTCAGTGATCCCTTCCCTCAATTCGTACCGAGCCGACCAGCCAGTGGCTTCCAGTTTGGCGTTGGAAACCACGTAATCTCGGCGGTCAGGATCCTGCCCCACCGGAGCTTCCACCCAAGTAAATCCGGGAATCTGTTCGCGGATACGTTCACAAAGCTCAATTTTCGTGAGGTTCGCAGAGGAAAGGCCTGCATTGTAAGCATTGGCTCCCATGGTATTGGCATGTTCCAAAGCATAGATGATAGTGTCTGCGGCGTCGCGCACATGAAGAAAGTTGCGCCTGAATTTTGCTTCAAAGAGCACCAGAGCATGGTCACGCTTGGCCCGGTAAACGAAGTCATTCACCATCAAATCCAACCGCATCCGGGGCGACATGCCAAACAGAGTGGCAAAACGCAAACTAACACCACGTGGGTGAGACAGTACATGGTTCTCGGCTTCCACTTTAGTGGTCCCGTACAAACTCACCGGATGCAACTTCATATCCTCAGTACACAACGCTTCCCCACCTACCCCATAACCGCTATTTGTATTAGGATAGATCAGGATCTGATCCGTGGATAGATGCTCACACAACCTAGCGATAGCTGAGTAGTTGGTACTGTTTGCACCTGCCTTGTCACGTTCACACGCCGGGGCTCCTACTATCGCCGCCAAAGCTACCACAGCATCACACGTACGCAGAAACGGCCTAATTTCCGTACGTATATCTATCCGCAATATACTCAACTGCGGACGATGACAACATCCAGCCAGGCTGTTCTGTCGGTACATAAAATTGTCCATGACCGTCACCTGATGCCCTGCGTCCAGTAGCATCGGCACCAGAACCGAGCCCAGATAACCAGCCCCACCAGTGACGAGAACCCTCACTTCAGGACCTCCTTCAAATATTGCAGTTCCTCAGACAGATCCCGTCCCGCGTTTCCCACAAAGAAACCGTTCCGGTGCACCTGCTCTGCATTAGCCAAAGAACCAACAGTTTGAAAATCGTAATACCGAGCAGCTGGATGAAGCGTGAAGCAGCCTCCCGTTACCATGCGGTGTTCAATTCCGGCAGCGGACATCCGCTCAAGGAACTGCGAACGTGTAGATTGAGCAATCATAGTGAACGCAAACCAAGAGCTAGAACCATTCTCGCGCTGTAGGACGAAGCGCTCATCCGTGGCAAACAACGTGCGGAACAGCCTCGCATTTTTCCTCCGGATGATAAGCTGCGGATTGAGCTTAACCAGTTGTATGAGCCCCACTGCACCGAGGAATTCTGTTGGACGCACATTGTAGCCAGGCAACACGAAGTCATAAAATCCACCATCCGGTTTCAACGCTCTCGTCCAGCCATGTTCCCGCAGGCACAGCGCAAGCTGGTACAATTCTTCATCGTTGGTAACGATCACCCCTCCTTCCACAGTATTAAGGTGATGGCTGAAGAACAGGCTGTAGGTTCCTAAATGCCCGAAAGTGCCGGTGCACTTGCCATACAGCATGGCCCCCAAGGACTCACAATTATCCTCCAGAAACCAGAGGCCATGCCGATCAGCAAAAGCACGCATCCTACTCAAGTCCGCTGGGTTGCCGAGTATGCTAACTCCGACTAGCAACCGGGTCCGCTTGGTTAAAGTAGCTTCAAGGTGCTGCGGATCCATGTTGAGGGTTTCTAGATCTACATCAACTATTCGCAAGCGCAATCCGTGTTGCTGCAATGGGGCATACGTCGTGGCCCAAGCCACTGCGGGAACGATCGCTTCGTCCCCTGGTTGCAGCGGAGAGGATGAGCAGTAAGATAGCGCAGCCACAGCTATCAAATTCGCAGAGGATCCAGAATTCACGGCCACCGCGTACCGGGCACCAACATAGCGGGCGAATTCCCGCTCAAATTCCCGTACCCGTGGCCCACTGGTCAACTGTCCACTGTCCAGTACCTGGAGGATTGCTGAACGCTCCTCCACGCCCCAGGAATCAGCCACTAATGGATACCTCACGGGCTCTCCCCAATAATGACGCGGGTGCCTGCGTGGGCTACACGGAAGAACACACAAGGAGCCCCGATATCAGCCAGAAACGCCTCTCGCTCATCAATCGGAACGAAGAACAGCATATAGCCTCCGCCCCCGGCTCCAAGCAGCTTCCCACCTAAAGCGCCACAACGCAGCCCGTGCTCATAAAGGTGGTCTATCTCTGGGGTGGAAACTTCTGGGCATAGAGCCCTCTTCAATTCCCACGCTTCATTGAGCATCTCCCCGATCCTTGTCAAAGGCCGGTGATTGAGCAACACCTCCATGCCTTCATCCGCCATCGCCTTCATCCGCCCCAATACCGTGTGCTTGTGCGGAAAGGCGGCTACTTGCTTCGCGGCCATCACATGCGCGTCCCGCATCGTACCGGAATAAACCAAAACAAGTGAGGATTCCAATTCTTGTAAACGCTCAAGCTGCAATTCCAAAGTGCGCAAAGTACGTCCTTCTTGGTTGAATGTGATGTAGCGCAGCCCACCATGCGCAGCGAATACCTGATCCTGACAGCCGACGGTCTCCCGTATGATTTCCTGCTCCAGAAAGATCGCCTCGTCAGCCAGGAGCCACGGATCGCAAGCCTGGTACTCGAATCTATGTGCAAATAGACGCTTCAACGCATGTACAAGCCCTACTGCAAATGCGGAACTTCCTCCCAATCCAGATCGGCCAGGCAAATCTCCAAAGCAATGAAACTCAAGTGCTTCATCTAGCTCAAAATAACGCAGAGCACCCCGTACCGCCGGATGTTTGATTTCCTCAGCGGTCTGGCAGTCGTCAACCTTAGAGTACTGCACCCGATAGCGCAAGTTCTGTCCAGGTGGCATGTGCTTCACCCCCACATAGCAGTACTTGTCAATTGCCATCCCCAATACTGCACCTGGGAATTCGTTAAACCAAGCGGGGTAGTCCGTACCACCACCAAAAAGAGATACTCGGTATGGCGTCTGGGTTAGAATCATTTTAGACTCCGTGTGTCCCACCCCGGTAGAGGATCTATAATCATGTTGGCTCGAAACTCCTCACGAGGCAGCTTTGGCGACATGTCCTCAATTGGATCTGACCAGGATGCGATGCGTGGCTCGTAGGTAGAGAATTCCGGACACAGTACAACACAGACGATGGCGTGATCTGCGGCCAGTACGTCAGCTATCACCAACTCCATGTTCTGTGTCCGGAATATGTTTCGTGTATCGACACCGTAACCAAGACAGACACGCTCCCAATCCGGGGGATTGTACCCAACCGGTCCGCAAGCCTCATATCGTCCGCCCATGTTCGTACGCTGGTACGCTTTGGTGATACCGTAAACACGGTTGTCAAGGATGAAGGTCTTGAATTTTGCACCATAGTTGACTACGGTCTGAAGTTCCTGCGAATTGACTGTCATCCCGCCGTCCCCGATCACGCAGATCACCTGCCGTTCTGGGGCTGCAAACCATGCCCCGAGTGCGCCACAAAAGCTAAATCCCATCGGAGAGTTCCCGTTGTTGGAGAAAAACCGCTGCCCTTGTTTCGTCTCAAACGCCTGATTCATCACTACCACGTTGCCCCCGCAATCGGTGATGACGACAGCTCGTGGATCAGCAAGTTCCGAGAGCTTGCGGGCGAACGCATACGGGTGCACCGTTTCCTGTTGAAAGAACTCAGGCCGTACTGGATCATAGCGATAACGCCAGTCCAAGCACAGGGACCGCCATTCTCTCCAGTCCGGCAGCCACGTAAGAGCGGCGAGAAGCGCGGAGGTAAAGGTATCGGCCGAGGCTGCGAGGCTCTCGTGGATCTCGACCGGGTTCCAGTTAGGTTCGGTATCGATCAACCAGCGCCTAGCACCGCGAGTAAAGGTCTCGGACATACCACCGGTGATACGGCCGGAGATGCGAGTGCCGATGGCGATCAAGAGGTCACAGTTCTGCAACCCGAAGTTTCGCCCCGCACCCCCGTACGTACCGATGCGCCCACAGTAATTCTGAAAATCACTGGGCACAATGTCCAGCGCGTTCCAAGTCGGGTACGCCGGTATGCCAGTTCTACGGGATAGCTCCAGTACTTGCGAATCGCGAGCGCCTCCACCCACCAGCAGTACCGGACGGTGGGAGGCGCGGAGATCGGTGATGAGGCGGTTGAGGTGTGGGATCATAGTTTTGTTCTCTGTACATCAATTGGAATATCAAGCACGACCGGCCCCGGTCGCCCCGCCAGCGCTATATCGTACGCCATTCTTACTACGTCCACTGCAGCCGCTGGATCGCGCAGCATCACTGCCCACTTCGTGATTGGTTTTACCACGTCCACGATAGGCCATTCCTGAAAGCCAACCTGCCGCAAAGCACTGCCTGGTCCGTGGGCTGGTCGTTGGAATTTCGTCATGACCTGCCCGGTGATAAAGATGCAAGGAACAGAATCGTAATAACAGTTGGCAATAGGGGTAATCAAGTTCTGCCCTCCGGGGCCGCTGGTGGCAATCGCCAATCCCGGCAATCCCTTTACCTTCGCCCAGCCTTCCGCCGCAAAGCCTGCGGCCTGCTCGTGCATAGTACTGACGTACTGAATCCCCGGACAGTCGGCAATGGCGTAGATGAGATCGTTGTTAGCGGCCCCCTGCACTAAGAAAGCATGCGTGATACCGCGCTTGGCCAGCCACCGCACAACAATAGCAGCGACGTTCATACCACCTCCGCCTTATGCAGACAGGCCGTTCCCTCAATCCAGTACTTGCGCTGCATCCGTAGGGTATTCATTGCTTTGATTTCTGCTGCTGCAGCGTCCCCAAACTTGCGCCGAATCAGCGCCTGATACTCTGACCGTCCGAAGTAGTAGGCAAAAGCCCGGTCCCGGAAGTCCAACACCGTCTCCGCCCGCAGATGCTCGGTCGGCAACGGCAATGTATCGTAACTGTGCTGAGAATATCCAATCCACCCTGGGCCGCCAGGATCATCCGGCAACCGCCAGCCGCGCTTCTTCGCTTGACTGTAAAGTGCGGAACCTGGGTAACCCATACCGGAGTAGAAATTCGCCCATTCCGTATTCAACTCACACGCCAGCGCGAGGGTCTCCTGCATGGAGCGGATGTCATCATCAGGCAAACCGAAGATGTAATTCGCCGCGACATGTATTCCATGCTCTTGCACGCGGCGTACGGCAGTTATGATATCCTCGTGACCAAATTTGCCCTTAGCTACCCCGTCCCGCACATGCCTGCTACCCGATTCAATACCCAGCCCAAGCCAGCGGAAACCGGCGCGGAGCATCTTGGCCAGCAATACATCATTCTTCACGGTATCCACTCGGGCATAAGCCCAGATGTTGAACTGATACCCCCGCTCGATTAGACCATCGCAGATATCTTCCACGTGGCGCGGATTCAGAACGAACATCTCGTCCGGTATCTTGATGTTCGTAACCCCAGCGTCGGCCAGCTGGTCAAATGCACTCAACACGTTCGCAGCAGACCAGAAGCGGATTGAAGCTGAACCGAACGGCGCATTGATGCAGCAGAAGCTGCACCGAAAAGAGCATCCCAGACTGGTCTGGAGCGAAGCGTATGGACTGCGCTCAAGGCCGAAGGCGTGCCAATTGTGTGCCCGGTAACGCTTGAAATCAAAATACTTGAAGCCACGGTCTGGCAGCGTTTCGGTAAGATCCTGTATCACCGCTGGGGAACGGTTGCCAATGACCTGCGGGCCATCACGCCACCAGAGACCGTTCACATCACGGTGTTGTCCCACACCCTCGATAACCTGTAACAGTCCCAGGACCGTCTCTGGTCCTTCTCCATAGGCCAAATATGTCCATGGACCTTCCTCCATCGTCCGTGCTGGCAGGGCCGAGGGGTGAGTGCCCAGACAGAGCGTACGGATTCCTTCCAACTTCCGTGCCACGTCCTCCGCTGCAGGCAGTACTTGAGTGGAGGCAGAGGGCTGCTGCCCGTAGATCGTGAACACGGCCAAGTCTGGCCGTATAGCCTGGATATGCTGCGCGGTGGTATCTACGTCCCACCGCTCAACCTCTGGATCAACAACCACGACGTCATAGCCTTGGCGTTCCAAATACGCCGCAATCAAACCGCTCCATACCGGGATCTCAATCGCAGCGAGATCGGCCAACACCCCATACACACGCGAGCGTGCGGGGGGATTTACAATCAGTACCGTCTTCATCGCTCAACCCTCCAGTTTGTTGGGATCATAGTGTAGCGAGATCGGGCGCGTTAAAGACTCGTACTCACGCCCAAAACTCCATGCACCATAACGGATCAACCCAAACATCATCCACGGCGACTTGCCCCAGCGAGTGTAGAACAGGCGTTCATCCTGGGCTAGATGCCGCCGATGCTGGTCCTGGTCCACCCGATCCGAGGTCATCCGCAACAGATGGTGCACATGAGCGCGGCAGGAGCGGTAAGCGCGTAAGCCTTTCTCGTACATCCGCATGATGAGATCAGAATCCTGGTAGATCTTGATGTAGCTCTCATCAAAGCGCCAGCCTCTGCGGAACATCATGAAAGGGGAGTACATGCCTTCCACGATAAGATCCTGTGGCTCCGGTGGACCAATCACCGCTCCAGGCTCAAAAGCAGAAAGAGCGCTGACACCACAGTCCTTATGAAGCTCGAATGCACGCAGTAACTCAGTGTCCCAGTGGGGTGGAGCAAGCACATCGTTACCCGTGGAAAGGATGAAATCCCCTGTCGCAACGTCTACCCCAGCGTTGAGTTCTCGAACACCTCCAATCTTGGGATTGAAGTTGAGGTACTTGTCCACGTGAAAATCATGGGGCGCCACCCGCCGTTCTGGGTCAAAGTAGCTGTCCACCGCCTCCACTACCACCAACTCAAAATCATTATCCGCATGCGTCCGCAACGTCCGAATCGCGAACTCAGTCATCGCTCGCAGAAATGGCGTCGGTGCCAGAACGGGTAGGACTACCGAAATCTTGATATCACTCTTCACGGTGATCTCCTTTTGTGGATTAAATTACTTCATGACAACATAGTGTGAGTTGCCATCATTCTGATTGTACCGCACCGCTACACCCGTTACACCTTCGGTTCTGAGGACACTAACCGCCGCCGCTACCCCGGTTGCTCTCGGGTAATCATCAAACACCACCAATCCTCCAGGCCGCACCAACAGGGAGAACCGTCGGTAGTCTCCAATAACGTGGTCCCCTCCATGATCACCGTCGATATAAAGCAGATCTACCTGCTGTGGAAGGTTCTCAAGTTCTACCTGTAAAGAGTCTCCTCTGACAATCTGCCAGCACACCCCAAGTTCCTCTTGCACATATTCCACCCACTGCGGAAGTGGGTTGTGATCTGCGATCTCTATAGAAAAAATCCTCGGCAACAGGAATCCAGCCTCTCGTTGGGCGTGGGCAAAAACCACGCCGCTGGTACCTTGAGGTCCTGCTCCTACTTCCAATATCGTATTCACTTTGGACAAGCACCCACGGGCAAGAGAGTACAGCATCCGTGCGTAGTTTTCCCCCGAATCGTCATGTCCATGCAGCGGTGGTGTGCGTTCCAGAAAGAACTCGCGCATCGTGGAAAACCAATCCGCGGAGGCCTTCACAACAGCACCTCCACCGAGACGCCGATTACTCTACTTGAAATTATCCCGACTGAATTGACTCGAATCAAATCCAGCGACCTTACACGAAGGCCGGTACGTTCCTCAAATACTTGGATCTGATCACACAGGTGCCGCTCCATTGACTCCTTCTGTTTCCTTGCTTCATCCATTGAGATCTTCACGTCTCATACTCCTTTACAGGTTAGGTTAAAAATTCAGCCACCAAGGCCGCTTCTGCCACCACAAGAACTTGGCCAGTTCCCGCATCCGCTCGTGCCAAGCGTCGTCTATCTCCCTGTCCCACTGTACTAGGGAGAGCATCTGTTCCTCAGATTTAGCTTGCGCCAATAGCCGGGTCGGCTGGTGGTAGAACCAGCCCTCATATACTGGCACGATATCGAAGAGACGCCATTGTTCATACGCCTCAGGCGCTGGAGCGTAGATGTCAGGCTGATCGAAGAAGGAGAACGCAGGTGCGGGCGCGAGGAAGCTCGGCGTCTGTGATTCATGAGTGATCGCGCTCATTAAATTATCCTGTCCCGTCACTACTGCACTCTACCTGCTGCAACTCCTTAAAAACCTGCCGAGTAAACCCGGTGCGCCTCGCAGCCTCGGCATCCGCCTCCGCCTCAAAGCGCCGGAACAGTCGGCGAATGGCAGGCAGTAACGCTAGGCCACATACCACCAGCAGCCACCGCTTCCGGTGATGGCCGAGCGAAAAGTGCGCCAGCTCGTGCGCCACCACATATCGAATCAATGCCGGTGAAGCCCCTGCAAAGAACGCACGATCAAATATCACAATGTTGAGTGGAGGCGCCCACACCGAGTACCCATAACCCCCTTGTAACGCGGTCAGGTAAAAGCGCACACGTCGGTATCCTGGCCACAAGAAAAGCTCTGGGGGCAATCGTCCTACAGAAATACGCTCTGCCTGCACCAACACTGCATACGGGGCCACACAGTTGAACAGTACCCAGATGCCTGCGATGCCAAGGAATGTCAATAAAACAGACATCATCAAATCTCCGTTGCCTTCTGATTTTTGAACCGGTCCGCATCGTAACCCTGGTGCTCATCCCGCCACTCACGCCTTCGTTGCGCCCGCCGTTCAGCGGCTGCCTTCATATGCGCGCGCACCTCTGCGGGAACTGGTCCAAGCACACGGTCTCCACCATTAGATTCCAACCACACCTGCCGGGCTCCTCTAGGTGGCCAAACGGTGGGCAGGTGGGGAGGCTCAAATAAATCGGCCAACCCCACCTGCGGAGGCTTGAACTCCTCCGCCATTAGCTACCCCCTCTAAGGAGGAACCCAATACCCCCACTGGCCAAAGTCCACACCAAAATGATCAACCAAGTACGAGGATGCTGGACGGCTCGCAATAAGAGCTGTCCCGCTTTGTCCTCAAGGGAGATCATCGCCTTTTGCATCTGCTCTTTCGCTTGCTCTTTCACATTCACCATCTGACACCTCCACATCGAATATCCCCTGTGAAAAAATTATCCATTATTAAAATCATCCCACACCCCGCACCCGCACCATGAATCGCTCCTCAGCACCGGCTGCATTGACACCGAGTCCATTCCAGCGATAACGCCACTCACCGTCTGAGTTCACCGCAAGATCGTGATAGTAGTTACCCACCGATGCCTTGACCACTGAGTTCACGCCATAAACCAATGTAGTGAAGGAGGCTGGATCCACCAGCCACTGCCGGTACTGTACCGTGACCGAACTCGGATCCACCGCAGTCCCCGCTGAGTTAGTAAAGGCTGCGGATAACCGCACAACGTCTCCGACATCGTAGGCATTAGCCATAGTTCACCGCCTTCATTGCAATAACGAGTCCAGTAATGTTGCGTGGGTCACCGCCCCGTCACTCACCACCAAACTCGTAATCAGAGCACTGTCATCCAACGCCAATCCGATCACCACTCCGTCCCGCGCTGCTAATGTAGTAATCACCGAATCAGCTGCCACCAGTGCAGTGATCACTGCATCACGAATTGCGACGTCTGTCAGTCCAGGGGCAGTAGCCTCGACCGCCGTCGGCGTCTGCCCAGTGAAGAACAGCGCTGCCGCTGCGGGCAATACAATTTGGTCGGCTCCCGTGACGATACTAGGCGGGAATCCAGAAAGAGTGATCGCAGCAGCCCCCGGGCGGGCAAACGCCTCCTCGAACGCAGTAGGCGTAGCCCCACTCAAATTCAGTACCCCCGCGCCCACGCCAAAGCCAAAGTCACTTGCCGGTGCAGCACCACCCAAGCTCAAAGTACCGGCGTCTACCGCGTAGCCGAAAGCCAACCCCGGCACCTGCCCATTAAGCAATACTGTGAGTTCCCCGGGTTCAAGGATCACCGCGATTCTGACATCCGGGCTGTACCCGAGGGCAGTAAGGGAAGCCGCCGCAACGCCGATGATGTAGGGGACTGCGGGGCTAGGCGTTAATCCTGTTAAAGTCAGAATCCCCGTGCCCACGTCCACAACTACATCGGCGGTGATACTGGGCGCGAAACCGGAGAATACCAGCGTCCCCGCTCCGACAGGGAAAGCAGCCTCCATCGAAGGAGCCGTCCCAGAAATCGTCAGAACATCAGGACCAACGCCAAAACCAAAATCAGAAACTGGAGTCTGGCCGGATAAGACTAACGCTCCGGCCTCAATAGAAATTGTGTAAGTAACCTCAGCCGAGGGAACTTGTCCGGTGAGAGTGAGCGCCCCAGTGCCTAGAGTAATGTTGAACCCAACGTCAGTTACCGGTGCCAGACCACTCAGTACTAGTGCATCCTCTCCAACCCCAAAACCAAAACCAGCAGTAGGTGCTTGCCCCGCAGCTGCCACTGATCCCGCTCCTACCGCAAAGCCTACCGCAACCAGCGGCACCTGTCCTGTGAATGCGAGGGCTACTGCGCCTACGGCAAACCCGAATCCCGCAGATGGAGTCTGACCAGCAAAAGTTATTATTCCAGCACCAACGCTAACATTATAGGTGACCTCAGCGCTCGGTACAAGCCCGGTGAACAGTAATTCATCTTGAGCAACTGGGAATCCAAAAGCTGCCAGCGGTGTCTGGCCAGTTAGAGTAAGAACACCAACACCGACACCGAAGCCCTGGTCGAAGATTACCGCCTGGCCAGTGAGCGCAACAGTGCCAGCTCCAACAGGAATCGAGACGCCAGGGCTCTCTACTAATACTGTTGGAGCTTGTCCAGTAAACGCTAATGATCCAGCACCAACAGCGATAGTTGTGGCTGCTGGCGCAAACGTGATCCCCGCCGAATGAATCGTGATCGAGCCGGAGGTTCCCTCATCGAATTCGAAGGAGAGTTCATCATCGGCGTCAATCGTGATCGTGTCGGAAGTATTCTCATACCACGCCGCCCCGCCGGAAGCGGTGATCGTCGTGGTGATTACAGCTACGCCGTTCTGGTAGAGCTTGAGCGTTCCATCTCCGGTGTAGGTATTAGCTGAAAGATAGCAGCGGAGATTGGAGACGACAGCGGCAAAACCGGGCTTTACTCTAGCATTAGTTTCAGTAACAAAGCTGAAAAGATGTCCGCCTATAGTCGTATAGGACTCGGTTGCGCTCGCAGTTCGAGCAAAACCAGCCTGAGATAATATCCAAGTTTCACTTTTGTCAGAAGATGATTTCAGCGTTGCGGCGACAAGAGTTACCGCCAAATCTTCTAGACCAGTATCGAGCGTGATTGAGACATTTACCGTCTGACCATCGGTGATGACATCTCCGATTGCAGTATCACTGATAAGGCCAGTTGCGCCAGAAGTAAATTGAACAAGCCCTGTTCCATCACCGGCATTTATCCGATTTTTGAAATCTGAATTGTTTGTTCTAGCATTGGCTGTTACCCTGACTTGTAATGCCTCATAACTCGTATAACCGCGAGTTTTCCATTCAACATTGTCTTCGGTTGCGCTCCCATCTGCGGACATCGCCCCAGCAATACCGATGAATCTGGTAGATGAAGCCGCATCAAAAACAATGCCGCCTGGATTAAGAGTTCCGTGGATGTTCCCGTGTCCGCTTGCCAACGTTACGTTGGCCGCAAACCACGTATTTACTGAATTGGTTCCAGTATCAGTGTAGGCAATATTGAAGAGATCACCCGCACTCAGAACATCCGTGTTGGTGGCATCTTCTCCGCTCGCCGCCCCAGTAATCTGAAAAGTTTGATTGCCATTTGCCCCAGCATCACGAAAGACATATGTAGCAGTTCCAGAATTTCCGCTTTGCGTGCGTGCTCTGATGTTTGAAAATGTCGCATCCTCTGTGCAACTCGCCTGACTGTTCAGCTCTGTTGTGCCGGGGTTAGCAGAACCGAATACCGTGAATTCGGAACCGTTGGATGTAGTCCATGCCTGACCACTAACCATCAAAGCCTTGCCCATCATCTACTCCAGAAGAATCCTTGAGATGCCCGGCACCTGCTCGATCTTCTTCGATTCGTCGTCCACCAACTTTGAAAGGCGCTGTCTCGCTTGTGGCGGAATATGCAGCGTCCCGTGCTCGATGATGATGTCGCCGTTCGGGTCAACCTTGAATCTTGCCCCAGGCCATTCCTTGTCGATCACGCCGGTTGGGTTGGTCTCCGAGATGTAGTCGTCGTCTATCGTGCCGTTCGCCATGAAGTCGAGTTTCAAGGCCCACCGAGCCTTTTCCTTGGCTTGGCAACTGCGGAGGATTGCCGTGAACACCCCCGTATCGTCCAACGCATTCGCGTTCTTCACGTTCTGGTGATGGGGGCAGAGCGTGATGAGCCACTTCGGAATCGTCCAGTTGAGCGAGACCGGCTTGCCATCGGCAAAGAGTTTCTCCAGCTCGATCATGCACTGACCGGAGGGGCAGAAATCAGGATACCAGGTGACCATGATCAGGGGGTGTCTTCCGGTTCGAAAGTGATAGCACAGCAAGAGAGGATTTCCCTGTATTCGTGGAGATCCTTTGGAGGCGGCGTCACGTCGATGACGACTGACAGATCATCCCCATCGTTGACGCGAACTGGGAAGTTTGTCGTCAGTTCTCTGTGGCCCGGATTTGACGCGAAGCTGACGCCGCATACCTCCCCGTTCCTGAGGATGGTAGCGACGATTTTACGAGGCACTCGACCGTCTCTCATCCGAGCAAAGACGCGGAGATTTTTGATCGTGCCGCTCATATCATCTACCCATCAGCCACACCACACTGGCCGAGGCGCCGCACTACTCTACCCCGGTTCACGCTAACGTGAAGATGCCGCTGGCGTTGAACTGAACGGTGAGCGTGTTACCGGAGCCAAGCGTGAACTGTGCGGTGGTCAGCCGCGACCAGCAGAGCAAGTGCCCGGTGGAAGCGTTGAGCGAGGTGCGCAGCACGAAGAACTTGATGTTGGGAATCGTACCCCCACTCGCCGTCCAGATCGGATCCGTGGCATCGAACTTGTACTGCGCCGCACTCGCCCCTACCGTCCACGCCAGCGCCGCCAACGACTTGCCTGCGCTCAGGTAGCCATTGGCCTGCGTCACCTCGCTGCTAACCGAGGAGTGCAGAGACAGCGTGGAGGTGGAAGCGTTGGAGGCGCTAGTGTGCAGGTGCGCCTTCATCACCCCGGAACCAAGGACGATGGTGCCGTTCCCAATTTTCTTCTTCGCCTTGTCGAATAACGTAAAAGCTGTAGCTGCGGGGCAGCCCAGCACCGCCTCCACATACGACAACAGCACGCCAAACACCGCTGCAAATAACACAGAACCGACTTTCATAGATCTTCTCCTTCTGCTGTGGTTAGACTACTGTGAGAAACAGCCGAGCGATCCTCTTCTTCTTGGAGGCCAGCTCCGGTTTTGATGATGTGTGCAATCAAACCATCACCATGAACTTCCAGCGCAATCTCATCCATCAAGCCTGATCGCGTCTGGTCAATGAATTCCTGTGCCTGACTCTGCATCCAGGTGGTACCCATAAACACGCGGCCCCCACAGGTGATCGGGAACACCTCCTGTCCATCGTTCTCCGGTTGCGGGAAGGCGTGGTGGGTGCCGTCGGGCGCGTAACAGGAATCAAACCCGTAGACCTCAAACCGCCACCACCCCAGCATCCGCAGCAGCGAGAACCCCCGGAGCATCGCCGTGGAACCTCCCGGCACCGAATACCACACCTCACCCCGTGCCCGATAATAGGCATCAAGCAGGTCGCTGGCCGTACGGGAATGCCACAGCCACACCTGGTCCTTATGCGCCGCGGCTGCATCGAACAGTGCCGGATGGCACTGTGAAGCCAGCAGGTATTTACAATCCGGCACCACCGGTTGGACGAAGCGCTTGTTAAACTCCCGCGCATCCACCACAATCTGCGCGGAAGGCTTCAACCCCCGCTCCAAGCACTGGTTATAGGTGCCGTTCACCGTCACCAACGCCATCCCCGCCTTGCGCTTGCGCTCGATATCGGGCCAGAAAGGGGTAAGGCTCGGGCCTCCCCCCAGAATCATTAGCGGGGCGTCGTGACGAGCGAAAGGTCGCACCTCCTGAAAGCCGCGCTGTATTGCAGAGAGGATGTTACGCTCGATCTGCTTCTCGGACACGTTAATGCTGCCCCGATGCACTAGGTCCTTAGCATCACTCCAGGCACTGACGTAGAACAGAGCGGCGGCTTCCTCCGGGGCACCGTTAGTGCGCAAGCCTGCGAGCCGCTCCGCCCAGTGTACCACCACGCCCAGAGCCTGGAGCTTTTCCAGCCACCACTGGAATGGGCGCACGGTGAGGTGTAATGTCTCCCCAATCAGCTCACCACAGTGATCCTGGACAGTGCTGATCTGGAAGAAGACGTGTTGGGCGGCCTTCAAGATGTTGCCAAGTACTACATCTACCTTGTCCTCCGGGATATGCTCCATCACGTCCGTACAGAACCCGTATTTGGCGTACGCCACAGGAGGCTGCTCTAGATCTGCCAGCATAAAGCGCAGTGTGTCGCCCTGAGCGCTAAGAGCCTTCTGCACGTCCTCGTCCAGACAGTTAGCCGCAAAGTCCAGCATCACTACCTTGACCCTTCCCAACAACGCCAGCATCAACGCCGCCCGCCCAGTACCACAGCCAAAATCAATCACCGTCTCTCCGGGCTTCGGCCGCGCCTGATTGAGGAATACCGAGGCCAGCGCCTCTCCAGGGGCCACCTTACGGTATTCAGGGTGCGTCCCCCACAACCGCTCGTACTTCGCCCGCTCGAGATTGAGGAATGGAGGCCGGTCGTGTTCCACCCGTACCCCTTGTGGAGACAGCGTTTGGGTAACCAACACTGCAGGTTGCTGTCCCACCACCTGCGTAGCGGCAGGCGCGGGCTTGGGAGGAGCAGGCCGGATCAAAACTTTAGGAACGTACCCCGCCATACCCATCTTTGTAGGACCTGTCATAGTGCCTCCGTGTTATCCCGGTTTTGTTGAGGTAATGTTTTCGGAACCGCAGTATCATCTATTACCAAGTCTGGCCGTACTCCGTAACGGTGTGCGTAGCGGGAACCTACGAGCGCGAAGATCGCTAACTCTTCGCTCATGCCCTGCGCCGCCAACCACGCAGCCGCCGCCCGTACGCCCAGCCGATAACGCATGAGCCAAGCGCGGCCCATCAGTTGTGAACCTTCTTTGTAGGTAGGCGTAGATCTGTGTGCCATGCTAAGTCTCCCCAATCAACTCAGCAGTGCTTTCCACCAGGATCAAACTGGTTGAGCAGTTTCGTGCATAACCACGCCGCGCTACGCCCACGCCATTTGCCAGCGTCAGTGACTTGGAGACGCTTGAGCATCGCGGTGAGGGTGAACTCACGGGGCACCGTACACAAAATCGCGCTAAAGATCAATACCAATGTCGCGTCCTTCACCAACGCCCAGCCCAAGCCGACGTAGGCGTTGAATTTAGCGAAGGCGCCGAGCCTCGCCAATTCCCCCGTCTCCCGCATCGCCTTCAATTTCATCACTGCAATGTAGGAGAACCAGCAGTCTACCAAGTACAGATATCCGAACACTAGGACCAACAGCGTAATGAGAAGGATCTCCATAACGGTCTTACTCCTATTTATTCGCCTCGATGGCGCGTAACTGCGCCGCAGCGTCCTGCTTGGTTTTGTGGCGCCCAAGCACCTTTTTGCCGTCCCGCGTTCGCACCACCCACTCCTCGCCCTCGTGCCGGACGATGTAGGTGTGAATACGCGGGCGCTCGTCCCGCTCTTGATCCGGCCTGTGATATCCTTTCCACTCCGCCTGCACCTCCGCAAAGCCTTCCCCACTCAGGTCCTTCGCCCGCCCGATTTCGGCGTCTGTAATGATGTCTTCTTCATCAAACTCCTCGCCCACGATGAGAGGCACTAAAATCGAGCGACAGTTGAAGTGCCGCGGAGGTACCAATTCCTGCACCGCTGGGGAATCTGGCGGGAAGACCTTGTCATCCAAGAACTGACAAACAGGAGTTGTCCGTTCATCAAGGACCGCAGAATACCTAAACCCATTCATCAGCAGCCGCATGTCCGGATCCAGAAACTCCGACAACCGCCCTTGGTTGTACGCGTCGGTCGTGTTCGTCCGCACAATCGTCTCCAGCCGCGAAGGGCGTAGTGGCTCCCCATCGCGCAACACACTGGGATCACCGATGTAACGCTCAAACAACTCCCATAGTTCCTCAGTGGTCGTGCCGAGGGGCTCGCCCTTTTTCAGCGCGTCGAGCAACACCCCTCGGGCCTTCTCCGTGATCTGGGAATCCAGCAGATCGGTGATCCAGAATTCCTTTGATCGTAGGTAGCGCAGAGCGGCGCGAGGGGTGAAGGCTGGGGGGTCGGCATAGACATGCTTCTGCTGTTCAAAAATTGCATCCTCATTAGAAGCAACGCACTCATCTGAGGGCGCACCAGGTAACGTGTTACCAACAGTAATCTCTAAATTCTTGAACAAATCACTGAAAGCGGTTTTTATTTCCTCGATCAGATCAGCCAATGCAAATGTTCTCCGGCCAACGTGCGCATCCATAAATTGCTCAACTTCTGCAGGCAGAGAACTTCTCTTGTATCCCGGGTGTACATAAGCAGCGAAGCTCTCTGCGAAGGACTCTTTGGAATTTGTTTCTGCATAATTAGAGATCCTGTTCAAACCACGCGCCCAGCCACGCCCAGTCTTGACAAGCTCTCTATTTCCAGCAAGTCGCTCATGTATAGCTAACCATTCCTTATTTAGATAGCCATCCTGGATTACTTTGTGGTGTACTAGATGTCCAATCTCATGGCGCAATACGTCCTTTACAGAAGAGGAACCAACTGCATGTGCAACGCCTCCAATCAAAGGCTCAGTACTGTCGGCGTCTAGTTTCCCACCTGCACCACGATAATAAGGTCTGATTTGCAACACGCCTGGTAGGATTACTCCAGGATCAGTCAGTCCGCGCTTCAACACCCCTTCTGCGTAATAAGTACCTATAGCTGTGCCTGAGTAGCCGGTATCTGTACTGATATGGATTCGTGCTATATTGCCTCGCTCAAAAGCCTGCCTAGCAACAGGGAATTTAGTAGACAGGTAGTTGAGTTCACTCAGTGCATCATGCTTCATTTGAAACTGTGCCTTAATTGTTCTACGAGTGTGCCCAGAGACCACAATATCTGGCCCACCGCCTCCTGAAGCCCACTGCCCACCCTCTGACGACCCTGCTGGTTCTCGTGGCTGGTCAGGATTGTACCCCATCTCCTTCACCGCTGCTCGCGCCGCTCTGATCTCACGCCGTGCGTCCCGCTGCCCCGCCGTCACCGCCCGCTCCAACATGCGGCGCATCGCTCGGCGGATCTCCGGTAGATTGGGCAGTGTAAGATCACGAGCGAGGGTGTTGAAATCTCCCTCGTGCCGTTCCACCCGACGGATCAACACATCACGGGCATCGCTCAGTGCGTCGCGGAGGGCATCCAGTGACTTCTGCTCCAGACTGTCCAAGTCACGCTTGATCTGCTTGTAGTCCACGCCCCCGCTGCGCTGAGCGTGTTCTACGATATCGTCCGCCCAACCCTCCTGGATCTCCTCAAACACCTCTGGACCCAGCCGAATGACGCCCCGATACGGCTCTGCGGCCAACGCCGCGTCCCCCGCATCGTACGTCAAAGTGATGTGTGGGTGGTAATCCGCATAGTCCCAACTTGCGCCCCGAGAACGGAAGTAATGGTGGCGCTCGGTGAGAGGTTGCGCTTCAAATCGGAGTACCCAAGCTCCGTCCTCACCTAGTGGCATTACGCGGCGCTCCCCGGCTGGGAACTCCTCCTCGTCCACCATGTGGTCCATCGCGTTCCAATCCACCAGCGCCTTGGAGTAGACCACGGTGACGTGCATGTCCTCAGCGGGCAGCGTAGTGCGGAAGCCTTGCGCCTTGGCCCAAGTAATGATCTGCTCCGCGTTCAACACGTCGCGCCGGACGTAGAGCGGAGCGATAAGCTGTAGAGCAGGAGCAACATGTCCTGCAGCATCCGCGTAAGCGAGGATATTACCATTAACCCGTGGAAGGACGTGGCCGTGGTGGTCGGCGTGGGCGAGGATCGCAAGCCTGCGGCGGTGCTTGGGCGCGTACCGATGCACGACGAGATTCGCAATGTCGCCTTTCGAGACAGCGAAGACGGGCTTCAGATCAGGCATCATTCACCAAGACTTTCTTGTAGCTTATTCATACGCGCCTTCAATAAACCATATCTTGCTTGGGCAGCAACACCTTTACCAGGATCTATTTTGAACATCTCATTCTTAATGATATCCATCCGTATCTTAACCAAGTTTCGTAACATGGTGCGCTGATCCAAAAGTGTTCTAGTCTTACCAATATGGTCGTGACTAACTCCAATGGAAGTCAGTGCCTCACGCATCTTATCAATACTAGGAGGCGTTTTTCCTCCACCACTAACCCTAGGAAAATTGTCTCCAGTTCCGCTTCCACCCCCACCTTCATCTGTCCACTGTCCTTGCTCGTCTCTAGGTTGATCGGGATCGAAGGCGAAATTCTTCGCTGACACAGCTACTCGCTCCCCATCCTCCAACTCCACCCACACCGCGTCGTGCGCCTCCGCAAACTGTCGCATCTCCGCGCTCTGCTCCTCCGGAGTGACTTCCTCCGGCACCTCTGGTTCTTCGCCCGCCTCCGGCGATCCCGGTGGCGCTGGCAGCTCTGGGTTCTCGTTCTCCGGGAACCCCAACACCTTGCGAATATGTACTTCGTCGTCCTCGATCCGGTTTACCACCTGCGCGCCTACCATGTTGCCCCACAGAGTGAGGATGTTTAATCGGTCCTGATCAGTGAAAGGCAGAAAGCGGAACTGCGGGTACGAGTCCAACCCCGCGTAGTTGAGATCGCACAGCTGCGGGATCACCTGCGCGTTCATCACCGTGGTGGCCACGTCCTGCTGAATTTGTCCTACTACCCGGAGGAAAGAGGATGCATGCTCTTGGCTCCGGGCCAGACTCCCCACCCGTCCCTCGTCCGCCACCACCCCAATCATGCTCGGCACCAACAGCGCGCGGGCGATGTGTTGGTCGAAGCGGTCCATGGAGGCCAAAAAGATGTTGGAAGACTCGCGCCCCAGCTGCTGGCTCCACATCTCTAAGTCCGACTCCTGCCGCCTCGGCAGCACTCCAAGGGTGGCGTTCTGGATGCCCTTCACCACCTTTTTCAGCTCCTCGATCTGTGCTCCCTGGTACGCATCCGGGTTGTACATCGCGAAGAGCGGCGGCATCCCAAAGCGCTCCAGCGTCACGGCCAGCCACTTGTAGGCGTTGTCCTTCACCCACCAGGGGCGATAGGCCGCTTCCAGATCTGCGGTGCCGTAGTAGTTGCCGAACTCCGGCTGGTTGGTGTAGAGGATGAACTTGGCGGGAGGCAGCACCCGCTCCGCCGCACCCAGTACCAACTGCTGCTGCAACCCTTGCAGCCGCCCGTACTCATCCGTGAGGAAGTCGATGTAGTGGGGCTTGATGGACTGGACGCGGGCCAGGCCCAGCTTCCCCGCCCACTCACCCTGTGGCACCTCGGCGTAGATGCGCTCGCCGCAAGAATATCCATAGTCCAGCGCCCCCAACACGTTGGTCAGCACTATGTGCCACCCACCCTCCACCGCTTTGAGCGTATCTTGGACAAAGCGCGTCACCTCCCAGTCCTCGTCCTGGTCGCCGGGTGACACCACTTCCCACCCCGCCGCCAGCACCGAGTCCTTTTTGAACTTCAACGCCGCCTTCACCTGCTCATCCCGCTTCATCGCATCGTAGATCGAGAGCCCCTTGCGCGTGACCAGCCACGAAGGGTTGTACGGCGTGATGGTCCACCCCGCAATAAGCCGCGAGGGATCCACATAGGCCAGCGCCTCCTGCAGTTCCTTCGCCGTCGGCGGCTTAGGAGGGGCGAACGCCGCGCCCAAACCCGGGAACAGCGAGGTGGCGAAGCGCTGGTACCAAGGGTTAGTGGCCATGCTCATCCTTCCACTGTTCTGTACAGAGCCCGACAAGCGTTCAGCACCGGGCCGGGGAGTCCTACCCTTACGTCCACGTTCCGTCCCCGCTGTAAGGGCTGTAGACGCGGCGTAGGGGCCGTTGTGTAAGGACTTCTCCCCAACGCTGCCGCTTTAGCATTTAAAGGCTGGTCAGAGCAGCGTCCCACAATGCCCGTCCGGCTCTTGCCCAAAACGATCTGCCCCCAGTCCTTTATCGCCACGTCCAGCGCCGCTGTGCACGCCTGATAACTGGCATGGGGCTGCTCCACCCAGTACCCCTCCACCAACTGGCCCTCGGCGTTGAAGCTCATGATGTAAAGAATCAAATAGAAACGCATTTTTATTCCCTATAAGACACCAGATTTCCTTTTTATTCCACCCTTCCAATTTGGATTCCCAGAACCAACCCTTTGTCCATTCCAAGAAAAGTCGTGAGGTTTTCCACTGAGTGATCGTGACAAATTGCGTCGATGTTGTTTAGAAAAGCGTTTACCTTTATGAGCTTCTGACATTTTAGCTCGTGCTTCTGCAGACATGACGGTCTTTCCAAGTTTTGCCGCGGAAATGTTCGCGCAGTGCTCGGAAGTTCGCGGTCTCTTCTTTACACCGCGACCTCGCGTATGCCCCATGGCAGAAAGACTTATCTTCCGCTTTGTTTCCTCTGAATGCTTGAGACCTCTTCTCGACCATCTGGACCTTCTATTTCCACACCGTTTCGCTATCCAAACGAGGGCATAGACCAACCGATTGTCATTCGGATGCAGCTTTACAAGCAATCGGTGAGCGATATAGTGTTCCTTGAGAGTGAGGCATACAAGGTTGGAAAGGGCGTTCGTTCCGCCGAGACATTTAGGCAATATATGATGTCGCTCGAAAGAGCCGATGAGCACCCTGTCGCGAGCGCGTTCCATTAGACGCTCGTAATGTTGCCAATAATTCATCGGTTCTCCTTCCTCTATCTCACCGGAATCAGACTCTGCTACTCCCATTCCCACAACCGCCGTTCGCGGTGGCTGAAGCGCTCTTTACCATTCCCCCGCCAGCGGTACGGGGTACAGAGCAAGCACCGTATCTGCCGCCGACTGCGCTGGCGCTTGAAGTTCACCACCTCACCACACCGCCTTCCAGCCTAGGAACCGTGGGCCTACCACGATCCCGGTGCCTACACTACCTAGCGCCGCGCCGAGGATGTTGTAGCGCATATTGCGACTGTCAAAGGGCCCACTCCGGGCCACCTCCTGCGCCGCTGCCAGCGCCACCGTGCCGGCAAATGCATACAGGACTGGGTGCGCGGTATCTTTCAACGCGGTCGTCATCACCGCTGACACCGCCGTATAACCCAATACGTGAGCGGTAGCGTTGCCTCGATATTCTGCGGAAGGCGTAGAAGGCGTAGGACGTGGTGCGGGAGGCCCATCGTCATCATCGCCTCCTCCATGAGCCCAGACGCTGCTGGAAAGAGCGAAAACAAAAGCCACCAGTAGTCTAATCATCATGTGCTTCTCCTTGTAATAGTTTCTCAACTTGCTTTGGAATTGCCACCCGACAGCTCTGGCACCAGTACTGCACCTGCGAGGGCTGGTAGAGCATCGGCTTACCACAGTGTGGGCATTTCATGTACCTAACTCCAAGGTGATCCTCCCTCCGAGTCCAACACCTCGCTCAACGCCACCGCGACCGAGGTATCATCCAACTTAAGGGGCAATCTCAGCGGGCCAAAGTAGATCAGCGCCTGTGCCATCGCATCCGCATCATCCCACTCCCCCCGCGGCACCCCAGCTAAGATCTCCACCAGCTCGCTCACCCACGGACACTCCTCGGGATGGGGCAGGAGCAGGTTGCCCGCCTGCTGATGCACCGAGGCCGTCTGCGCTCGTGCCTCTTTACTGCCCTCCGGCTCCACCGGCATCAACCCCGGCACCTTGGACCGCAGCATCGAGATCACAGCAGGGCCATTAGCCTTGTCCTCTACCAGCTTCCGCAGCGCCTGCGGGCACAACGCCGTCATATCCAATACGGCTTGGCAAGTTTCGGTGAACTCCATGCGCTGGCACACTCGGTGCAGTAAGTACTTGTCCGCTCCTGCCCGCGCCCACACGTGGCCTGCGACGCGGGAGGAATCATCCGTCTTCTTAAAGGCCATGTCCCAGCTCTGGATCACTTCATCAAAGCGCTCCGGCAATTCCGCCCGCCAGTAATACCGCCAGCGGTCGCGCAGAAACAGGCCACCCTCGGCAGGGGTGGGCCGCTGCTGCGCCTGCCCACTCCACGCGTACACGCCAAGAGTGGTTTTGAGGGCCGCCACCACCTCCTCCGGAAAGCGAGCGGGGCATAACAACTCACCGTCCTCTTGCCGCGGATCCGTGAAACCGAGGCGGGTGGCGAGGGACTGGGCATCGACTTGCTGGACCGCGATCTCCCCGGTCGGTTTGCGACCGTAGACGGGACGCCGTGGTTCATACTCCATCGGCAAGCACAGGTGTTCCCATCCCTGTTCCTCCGCCAGGATGTACCCACTCCAGTCCTTCTCATGTCCGCGCTGCATCACGCCGACAAAAGCCCCGGTAACCGGATTGTTTAACCGGGAGCTCAAGGACTCCCGCCACACCCGAATCACGGTGTCGCGCGCCGTCTTGGAATGGATCTCCTTCATGTTGTGTGGGTCATCTATCACTACCCGGTCACCACCCTCCCCCGTCGCCAGGCCCTCGATAGAAGTGGCAAGGCGGACGCCACGCTCTGTGTTCTCATACCGGTTCTTCACGTTCTGATCGGTAGTAAGGGAGTAAACGTCCCCCCACCGTTCCTGATACCAGGAACTCTCAATCACCGTTCGACACCGCAGGGAGTCTCGGGTGCTGAGGTCCGCGGCGTAGGAGAGACACAGCCATTGGATTTGTGGCGCAAAGGTCCACTCCCACGATGGCCAGAAGACACCGACGGTCAAGCTCTTCGTGCAGCGGAACGGGACGTTGATGAGTAGCTTGCGGATCTCGCCTCGGCTCACGGCCTGCAAGTGTTCACAGATCGCCCCAATGTGCCAACCGTCCACAAACGCACGCTGGGAGTTGATAACCGACCAAGCGGCTTTCACGTAGGCGTGGAGGTCCTTGGACAGCAACGCGCCTTCGATCAGCGGCACCTCCGGGGGCAAGAACACCGCGGTCCGAGGAGGGGGACGATTGCGAATGATAGGACGAGACTGAATGGCAGGGGTATTCATGACGTTGGTGTCTCCACGTCAATGATCTGACCCTGCGGCTGCGTAATGCCCAGACGCTGGAGTTGAGTGTAAAAAGCCTGGGAGGCGGCGAGCAGTTGCTGAAGAGCCGGAGCGGGGAGCCTCCGCACCTGATCCGCGGACAATGCGCCAAAGCGATCCGGCAGCTGCTCGATGCCGATCGGCTGGCGTCGATGAATATATATGGCTGCGTGCGCTGCAGCACTCAAACGTAGTTCGTCGGGTTTCTCCGAATCGCGCATTATCTCCAACATGAATTGCAACGGGAGCTGACCCCCTTTAACCGCCTGTTTGTACTGGGTCATGGAGAACCTGTTAGTACTCCCCTTTGGCCTACCATTGGGATTAGCACTTCTCCCCTTCTGCCAAGTCGGGTTACCACGCTTTGTAGGCGTTTTGATTTTTACATGATTTTTGATTCTAGGACGGCCCGTGATTGCAACGTCTTTCATCACAAACCTCCATGAAGCTCAAACCTTCGGCGTGCCGCGCGCTCAAGCCGATGGGACATCCGCATCCTTTCTATGGCTTCCGGACTATGCCTCTTTCCAAACATATGATTCCGCTCTCTCTTATGCGAGAGACTTTGTTTTCGCCTAGTTTCTTCAGTATGCCTGTAACCTGTAAGAGATTTAGAAATCTTCTTCCGCCATTCTGGTAGAATTTCGCGCCCCTTTAAAGCTGCAGAAATGTTAGCGCAGACTTCTGGGCTACGCTTCTTCCCTAAATTAGCTGCCTTATTCCGCGCCCGCCATCCTGGAGAATCGTGCATCCGTCGCCGAAGAGCTCTAGTTTCTGGCTTTGCATACCACCGTAACGCTATCTGAGACCGACGGCGGTGTTCCTCCTTCCTATTCTCTAAATGCCGCTGTCGTAGAGCTCGACCTATCCGAATCCGATGCTGAGTACTTTGCTTCCTACCCTTAACAGATGGCGGAGTATTCCCACCTTCGTGCAGATTGTATCCTGCCGGATGTAATGAGTTAAACTTCGCGATGGCGCGGATCTCCAACTCTTTCAAGTAACTCTTCCTCGCTGCCACCAATACTCTTCCTACAATCCTCTCTCGACCATATTTACGAACCGCACAATGAATGGGATATGAGCTGCCATTCTGAGCTTCTCTTAAATGCTCCCTAAATCTCCTCCGAAAACTTCTAGCGATGCCGAAGTATGACTTCCCGCTAGGAAAGCTAAGCTGATATAAATAACCAACTGGATCTCCCTTGGTCTTGGTATTCTTCCACCGAATGCGTGGCCGACCTGTTTCCTGTTCCGCTAATCTCACGGTGGTACTCATAGGCTGACGCACCTCGGGGCTGCAATCTGTTGCCAGTTCCCAGCCCTGTCATCCCGCCCCACTCCGATCCTTACTAAGGACCGACCAGGAGTCCCTGGTGTCTCGCAAGGCCTAACATACTGCTTTGGATGCTCGAAAGTGCGGTTCTGAAAGTTGCTGCGATTACTGAGAAGTGATACTTTGAAGCCCTGCTTCGGCGGGGCTTTCTTTTGGCTTCTTTTTACCAGCTTCGTCACCCTGCCATCTCCAGCACCGCGTCATGTTCCCGCGCCTGTTGCCGACGATCGCGGATCCGCAAAATGCCCATCACCTTTTCGCAAACTAAGCATCCTGACTGTCCGCAACCACCGACCCGCTGTCCTTTCCGGAACCGCCCTACTTGAAATTCGCAATGGCAGGACAGTTCCCGCTGCCCGCCCCCTTGGATGATTTCCCGAAGATGCTGAGCGAGGTGTCGCCGCCATGTACGGAATGTCCGCGTCCGCTCCAGCGCTGCCCGTCTCATCCCCATGCCTCCGCGTACCCTTGCAGGAAAGAGCATATAGGGGAGATCCCGGCCTGTCTGTAGCCTGTCCCAGCGGAAACCATAGATAAACCCTTGTAAATACATTGATAATAGTTGTGACAATGTTCTCAGATACATACTATAATGTTCCTACACTGTGAGGATGTAGTCGCGGGTTAGTCCAAAGTCAAGTTCCCGATAGCTCTCAGTAACCACTAAAAGGCCTCCGGCCTCAACCCCACCCCCATCGGGTAGTAGGGAGCCACGCAGAGCGTAGGGCGTGGTAACCAAATAGATGCGGGATACGGGAGCCCCACCGCTCTCAGGGCCGCCATCCGCGGATAGTTGAGACCCCCGAAGGACAGGCGTGCAACCCTCGCCCTCCACTGCACCATCCAGCAGACCACGTAGTTTTTCTGCGCCTCGCCTACACCTTATACCTGCGCCGTTTGGAATAACGGAAGTGATCGCCTAGCGGTAGTGTGACAAGTATGGGGTGCCCGGGAAGGGCCAACAGCGGAACGTGATGTGGTAACACGCATGAGTATGCGTAACGGCTGAACGCACCAAGCCGTGTAGAGCGTTCCTGTAGCGCATCGAGACGTCAGTAAGCGCCGTGTGCTAAAGACACGCGGTGCGCTACGGGGACTGGCTTTACCGCAGTCCTTTTCCCAACCTCCCATCCGAAAGGAGTTCGTTATGTTCAAGCTACTGATCGTGATTGTCACAGCAGATCCCTCCAAACACACTTCCCACGTTGTCGAGTTTCACACCGAGGCAGAAGCCACTGCTGCCGAGAAGGCGCTGAATGCAAATCAGAGGAAGGACGGCATCTACTACACAATCTCCCGATTGTTCTAACCTCCACACTCGCAACCTCCCATCCAAAAGGAGCTCATCATGTTACCCACCTTCAACCGCGTTACTCACAACCGTTATCGTCCTCCCGTCGCCAAGGTATATGGATATGTCCGAGGTGTTCCGTTCTGGCAGGTGTTCAAGACCGAGGAAGCTGCTGCCCGCTGCGCTACCCAGTACAATGGCATCGTGTTCCCGATCCACACTCAACACTGAGAAGCCTACATGAAGAAATCCAAACCTTTCATCAAGTCCCGCCCTCTCCCCAAGCTATCGGCCGAGCAACAGCGGAAGCGGGCGGAGGTGGACCATGCAGCTCCCACACCCCAACCTGTAATCAAAAAGCCCAGGGTCGCCGTGGCACCAGAAGTCCATTACCTGACCGGCGACCTGGGGCGGCAGCTAGCGGAGCAGAACGACGTGACGCTCGCAGCTCTCAAGGCAGTGGGGCACAAACCGTATTCACCCTCAGAGCGCGTATCCATCCAGCCTTTCACCGCTGATCCTGCACAACGCCGTTACTTCGCGGAGTTTGTAGATGACCCGCGGCGCCAGCCCGTCATCTGGGACAGTACGAAGTTCCGTGCCGCGGCGCCCAAAAAGGCGATGGACGAGGAAACCAAGGCTTACTTGAAGGAGAAGAACAAGGCCAAGGCCATGCTCCACCCCAAGCGCGTTCATAAGGTGCCCGAGGACCCAGTGATCAAAGTGGGCAAGGGCAAGAGCAAATTGAAGGCGGGGAGTGAACGGGCAGAGATCATGGCATGGCTCCAGAAGCAGAAGGGCGAGGTGCGCCTGACTGCTATGGACCAACACTTCGGCAAGAGCATGAAGGGGGTACTGGCCAAGCTGCTTGACATGGGCTGGGTCAGCTTTTCCTAATTCCAATACAAGGAGAGTAAAGATGAAAGGTATGAGCAAATTTGGTCCTGGTGGCATCCAGCTCGTATTCAACCCCAGAGACCTGGACACACCGTGCATGGTTTATTATGCAGACGCAAGCGCCACATTCGACTTTGCACTCGGGGAGGCTTGCCTTGTAGGCTACGACGAGAATTACGACCTGACCGCCGCGCAGATCAACTGGCTCCGAAGCTATGAGGCCGCAGCGGAGGAATTTGCCACCGCGGTGAAGATGCCTGCCGACGGTCCAGTCGGGCGCAACGAATTCCCCGAAGGGTCAGGAGGCTGACGTATGATAGCCATTCACTGGATGAACCGTGAGCAGCTCAACAACCTACAACAGATATTTGCCGAGCGCACAAGCTCCGGCGAATGGACAACTCCAGACTGGCTAATGAACGCTCAGACTACATTTTTCGAGCTGCAGAACCGACCGCAAGACCGCAAAGGATTGATGCAAGCAGAAACTACACGGAGCCCACATGCAGATAACCCATGAAATCAAAGATGAGATGCCCTTCCACCACCGCCTCACCAGTCCCGACGCAGGCTCTGGCCTATGGGTCACGTACCAACTGCCCGCCGTCCTCACAACCCGCAACGAGCAGCAGGCGCTTCGACTGCTTACCATCTAAGAGGCTCACCATGTTCCAAGTCAAAAACGTGCGACAGGCGCTGGATGCGCTGGCCTATTATTGTTGCAAAGAAGCTGTACAGAGTTTAGTCAAAGAGCGTGGGGACACTAGTCTTCCATCCTATGACTCTGCTTTGGACAAGGCTTATTTCGTAGCCTATGGTAAGTTATCGTCGAACAAAGCAAGCGATGATTTCGGTACCTCAGTGCAACGTCACCTGCCCAAGTTCTTGAAGTAACCTAACTCACACACGAATCAAGAAAGGAAGAAGACACCAATGACATTCACAAATGACACAGTAAGAGACGAGGACGCTCTGCTCGAGAAGATGGAGGAATTTGGTGGTAACTTCGCGAGTCTGCTGGCAAAAGCCTGGCGACACGCCGATCTACAGAACAGGAATAGATTGCGTCTTGCTTTCGGCGACCTGCTGGAAAGTTATCGCCAATTTATACTTCACTAACAAAAGGAGACCTCAGTATGTTCCGTTTCATCCGCGATCTCTACCACCGCTGGTTCGACCGCCGGCACCCGAAGTCCCAGCTTGTCCCGATAATGCTGGATCCAGATGCAGTATTCCCTCAGCATAAGGCTTCCCGGCCAATGCGTGTACGCAGACCCCGAGGTGGCAGGAGCCCCAGCGCTGCGCCACCTCACTCTGCGCCCTTCTACCTCGTCCACACCGCCGCCCCGTACCGACTCTACCACCACAAGTGTCCAGACCACCCCTCCGCTGTTACCTGGCTGGCGGGCAAGCCGGGAGTAATCGAGAGGGTGAATGGATATGGCCAGGTCGTAGAACGGGAGCGGGTATGATCACCATCCGCGATGAACTATCACGAGGCCGCTACTTGATAGCGATGGATCGGCATGGTGTCTACATCCGGCGAACCCTAGCTGTGATCCACCGACTGGAGATCGACAAAGTGGAAGTGCACTATCATACAGTACCCGTAACTGTATCCAAAGCTCCCTGGAGCATCCGCAAGTTGTACATCGCAGCGTGCAAGGAAAGAAAGGTCAAACCATGATCACCCTTACCTTCTCCCACAGCGAGCTCATCCTGTTGCGCCGTGCTCTGCAGATGTACGCCCGCAACTACCAAGACATGCGGCAACGAGAGCGTGATCCAGTGCACAAGGCTGATCTGCAGAACTACATCGACGCCGCCGATGCTCTCAACACCAAGCTCTACGAAATCATGATTGGATACGGACGATGAATATCATGCGGGTAACTTGGACCTCAGATTTAGGACACGCTGCAGGGTGGCAGGAGGATTTCATCTTCCACAAACACGCCTTACTCACTACCACCCAGCGAATCCTGGAGCGGAGGCACCGACGTATTATCGCGTTGGAGTTCTTCCCTGGCGACGCGATCACCGAGGACGATGTAGCCAAGGCCGTACTGGAAGACCGTTTCATCGGCCGGTAACTTTAACCTCACGTAAAGGAGTAACACACATGGGAGCACCTCGCATAACAGGAAAGGTTCTGGACTATCTCAAGGCTCACTCCAATCGCACACTAGGCAATGACAGGATCGCTCGCTCTGTAGGATCCTCAACAGGCGGCTCTGCGCACGCCCTCCGAAATCTAAAAGAAGCGGGAGAGCCCATCGAGTTTATCAAGATTGGCTCCGGACGCTACATTCACGTCCGCTATAATGACCCTAATGCAGTACCCGTCCAGCGGAAGAAGAAGGAACCTCAACCTCCTCCCGCTACTAATTCAGTAACGGTTGGCGTGACGCTAAAGATCACCCTTGAAGACGGTACCATACTCACCGTCGAGGAATCCTCGGCGCGGGAACTGTACGCCAAGCTCAAGCATATGTTTGGCAACTGATTCATCTATGACCAGGAGCGGTGCGGTTCCTTACCGCATACATAACGGGCCTACGCAGGCTTTTGGACGGGTGGTCAGTGCCCGACGGAGTGTAGACTGAACGCCGTTCTTTGGTCACCCTATTACACCAACCACAAAAGGAGTTACCATCCATGAAACCAAGTTCCGTAGCCAAGACCATTACCACCTGTTACCGGGTCAAGCAGCCCCTCATGATCTGGGGGCCTCCGGGTGTGGGCAAGTCACAGGTCACCGCGCAGGTAGCGGTGGCACTGGGGTGCCAGTGCATCGACCTACGCCTACCCTTGCTGGATGCGGTGGACCTGCGAGGCATCCCTACCGTGAACAACGGCACCACAAAGTGGCTCCCGCCCTCGTTCCTACCCACCAAGGGCAAGGGCATCCTGTTCCTAGATGAGATCGTACAGGGGCAACAGATCGTGCAGGCCGCAGCGTCTCAACTGATCCTGGATCGGCGCGTAGGTGACTACGTACTGCCGGAGGGCTGGTACGTGCTAGCTGCGGGCAACCGGGAAACCGATCGGGCCGCCACTAACAAGATGCCATCCCACATCGCCAACCGCTTCGTCCACGTCAACTTCGAAGTAGACTTCGAGGACTGGTGCACCCACGCGCTGGGTGCGGACTTTGACCCTGCGGTGATCGCGTTCCTCAGCATGCGCCCCGAGCTCCTCCACCAATTTGACCCGGCAAAAAAGGCCTACCCCACGCCACGCAGTTGGGAGTTTGTGAGCAAGATCCTCCAGTCCAACCAACTGCCAGAAGAGTGCTTCCTGGAGGTACTGAACGGCACCGTGGGTGAGGGGGCGGCGGTAGAATTCGCCGGCTTCTTCCGTGTTTACCGCGATCTGCCAGAGTACGAGGAGATCGTAAAGAAACCGGCCACCGCCAAGCTGCCCACTAACGCGGCGGGGCTCTATGCCGTGAGCACGATGCTGGCAGTGCGAGGCACCGCCAAGGACGCGAAGCCAGTATTCACCTACCTGGAACGGTTGCCTAAGGAGTTTCAAATCACGACTGCGCGTCTAATTGCGAAGCGCAACACGGATATGGCCGAGACCCAGTCATATATCAAATGGCAAGTGCAGAACAAAGAAGTTTATTTGAACCGTCCGGATGCCAAAGTTTCTGCCTAACCCATACCATCCAAAACACAGGAGATCTACACCATGGCAAAAACACCCAGTACAGAAGCACCCCTCAAGTCCCTTCGCGATAAGGCCATGATCGTGAAATTCCGAGATGGTGTTTGGAGCGGACAACGGCGGGACCGTGAAGTCACCAAACACGTCGCGGAGAAGTACGAGGTCAAGAAGAAGGCCGGCTATTACAATAAATTCTTGGTCGCGCGGGAGCGGCTGGAGAAACGAGTCCAGATCGGACTTGAGGCTCGCCGGTACCACAACATGAACACGTTGCCGTGGCTAGATGATGGCAATCGGATCCTTCCTGCTACCAATTTCCAAGACTACATGAGTGGCATGCGCAAGCGACAGCAGGAAGCAGAGGCAGCGGAGCAAGAACTCTACAAGGACTGGGATGCCATTAAGAAAGAGGGCATAACGATGTTGGGCAAGATGGCGAAGCCCGCGGACTATCCGTCCTTGGACGAGCTGCGAAGCAAGTTCGCGTTCGAGATCATTCCCTTGCCGATGCCCGAAGTGGCAGACTGGCGGATCGACGTGCCGCAGAAGGAATTAGTGGTGTTACGGCAACAGGCCATGCAAGCTCTTGCCGAAGTTCAGACCAATGGGCTGCGGGAACTGGCCGAGCGGCTGTTGGAGGTGGTGGTGCACTGCCACGAGCGGCTAAAGGACGAAGAGGCGACGTTTAGAAACAGCCTGTTCGAGAACATCAAGAAGATCGTAACCCTACTCCCCAAGCTCAACATCACCAATGACGCTACACTGGAGGCCTTGCGAAAGGAAGTGGCAGAGAAACTGAGTACGCAGACGGCGGACGAGGTGCGAGCAGATCCAGGCTTGCGGAAGAAGGTGGCAGGGGACGCTGCGGCAATCATGAAGAAGATGTCCGCCTATATGGGCAAGAGGTAGTTCATGGTCATGACCCTCCTAGCCTTTCACCAACGGAAGAAAGGATCAATGTCATGAAGAGATCGTTACCAGATTGTTTCATCAGAGCTCGCCGGGAACTCCTATTGGATTCCCCGTTTTTTGGATCACTTATCATGTACTTGGAGCCGGTACTGGACGCCAAGCACCCAACCCTCTGGGTGGACGGCAAACGGCTGGGCTTCAATCCCACGTTCCTCGCGCAACTCCCGCTCCGTGAGGCCGCAGGGGCCCTGGCTCATGAAACGCTGCACTGCGCTTTCGAGCATCCTTTACGCCGTGGGGCTCGCGATAAAAAGCTCTGGAACATCGCCGCTGACCATGCGGTGAACGCCATCGTACGGGCCTCTGGGTTGCCTCTCCCTGCCGGTTCCGTTGAGACTGAGACCCGGTTCCTCAACAAGGGTGCGGAGGAGATCTACGCGATCTTGGAGGGGGAGCAACAGCCCCAGAGCCAGGGCGCGGGGAGTGGGCAGTCCCAACAACAGGGGCAACAGGGCTCCGATGGGGGTGGGCAACCCCAATCCCAACCCCAAGCAGGGAAACCCGCTAGCGGGCCCGTACAGGGGCGTACAGGGGGTGGTTCCCCGCCCACACAGGGAAAGGGGCAGGGTGGGGCAGGTACCCCTGTTACAGGGCCCGCAGGAGCCCCGTCGGGGCCCGAAACCAATCCCGGAGATTGCCCCACCGGGGAGGTACGGGACTTGCCGGGTGGAGAGGGAGGGGGAGCAGGCCCCGCCGAGCAAACCGCGAACGCAGACGAGTGGAAGATCCGTGTCCAGCAAGCCGTGAACAATGCGCGGGGCCAAGGCTTCTTCCCAGCAGAACTGGAGCGGGTGGTAGAGAAAATCCTGACCCCGAAGGTGGACTGGCGGGAGGAGCTACGACGCTTCTTCCACAGCATCTCCCGCAGCGAGGCAAGCTGGCGTAGCCCCAACCGCCGCTTCATTGCCTCCGGGCTCTACTTGCCAGGGATGCGGTCCGAGGCCTCGGGGCCATTGGTAGTGGGCATTGATACCTCTGGCAGTATTGGGCAGCGGTTACTGGCGCAATTCGCGGCCGAACTCTCCACGATCATCGAAGACACCAAACCCGAGGTAGTCTACGTCGTGTACTGTGACGCAGCAGTGCAAGGGGTAGCCGAGTTCACCGCAGATGACCTGCCGTTGGAATTCCATCCCCGTGGCGGCGGAGGGACGGACTTCCGGCCGGTGTTCGACTGGGTGGAACAGAATGGCATTCGACCGGACTGCTTGGTATATATGACGGATACCGAGGGATCATTTCCAGTATCAGGACCTGATTACCCGGTACTTTGGGCCTCAACACACGGAACCCAAGTTCCGTTTGGAGAGATCATAAAAATTAGTCCGATATATTGATATGAAAGGCTCCGTTTACAAATTAGATTTCCCAAACGGGAAATCTTATATTGGTATCACGATTAAAGAAGTGCCAAAGAGGTATAGAGAACATGCGAATGCGGCAGAACGCGGGAGTCCAGCTTCACTTCACTGCGCATGGCGTGAGTACGGTGCTCCAAAACTGACAAGACTAAAGTACGGGCTATCTCCTAAATCCTTATTGGCAGAAGAACGTCGCCTAATACAAAAATTTGATACTCTCACACCTAATGGGCACAATATGACCCCGGGGGGAGGGAGCGGAACACACAGCCATACCGCGGCCGCTAAAGAAAAGATATCCACCGCGAATCTTGGTCGTCACCACACCGCCGAGGCAAAAGCTAAAATATCGAAAGCACATAAAGGCAGCAAACATAGTGAAGAGACCAAAGCCAAAATCGCCGCAGCAAGTAAAAAGCGGAGACATTCTGCAGAAACTAGGGCAAAGATATCTAATGCTCTTAAAGGTCGCAAATTCTCCGCGGAGACCCGTAAAAGGATTAGCCTTGCAAAGATCGGAAAAAAGCATACACCAGAACATAAGGAGAAAAATCGTCAGGCACAATTCAAAAGATACGCGAAACATCCAATGTCCGAAGAAACTAAAGAAAAGTGTCGTCAAGCTGCACTCAAAACGTGGCTGCGGCCTCTGACCACCAGTGGGCCATTCGGAGGCACCATCAACATAAAGGAGGTGTTCTAGCTATGGCTTCAATCAATAACCAACACCATGTTGAAGGAAAAGAAAGGAGTAAGTATGAGTGATGCGTTTGTGGCAATCATCGCAGCCGAGTGTAAAGACGCAGTGGCTGCTGCGAATTCTCTTGAGGACAAAGCCCGGGCAGCGATGAAGGTGGCGAAAGGAAGCTGGCTGACTCTGGATCAAGATGTGCAGTTTCGCGGGGCGGTTGGCGCTCTGTTGATCCATTACGGGCTGGCTTCTCCGGAGTACGAACGCATCGCGGCGGAGTTGTCCAGCCTTAGAAAATTGTCGGCAATCCTCCAAGCTGCCGAGGTGGGGTTGTCGGTGAACTTGACCGATGCAGACCTACCGAAACACGAGCCTATCGGATTGCTGAGAATGTGGCAGGAAATCCTGAGTAGGAAGGAGAAAGCATGAGCAAGCCAGAGTTCAAACAATACCGTCGCAAGCAGGTTGCGGAATTGGCGGATTGGTATCCGGGAATGGACTTGACCGGAGTTTCTATCAGCGACCCCGATCATGTGAATGGTTCGCCACTTCCCGGCGATAAGATAGCGCGAAACCCCAAGAATCACGCTGACCGTTGGTTAATAGCAAAGGAGTATTTTGAGGCCAACTTTGAGCCGCTATATCCAATAACAATTCCCACCCCGCCGAGCGAGACGCCGGAGCGCCGGGTTGAGCGGGAGGGGTGGGATGGACTTACTGAGCGCAGGGATTATTCCGGGTTTGCCAAAAGGGTGCTAGGCGAGGAAAGGTATGACAATTCGCCCTGCCAAGCACATCCGCTTGAACTTGTTGAGGAGTATGTGCGCGAGCTACTCTCCGCCGCCCTGAAGGAGCAGAAGCCATGAAACGACTATTCGCAATCCTGATGCTGTGTTGGCTGCCAGCATTTTCTGAAGCCGAACCATGGTATTTCGAGGCTGCTATCGGCACGGCTCATCATTACCGATACCACTCCGAGGGTGACAACTACTGGCGCACTGATGCCTATCCCGGGGAATCTTACGATATGGATTCCCTTGCCTGGAGGTTGGGAGTGGCCAAGAAACTCTCGGGTGGCTGGTCAAAGTGGTCTATCACCACCAGCCTCGTCAACCTCGGTCGCAACTCGATCCGCAATGGTCGCGGCGTGGCAGATGCCGATTATGACTCAGACGCGCACCGCTGCTTGAGAAATTGTGACAAGGTTTACAGGGTTGACCTGGACGGCTCGTTACGGGGCTTCGAGTTTGCGCTGATTCACCAATTCAACAGCGGCTTCTATGGGCGTGGGGGTCTCGCCTTGCTCGAATCAAAAGTGCTCGGCACAATCACCGACCCCCAGGGCGTTGTCCATAACTACGCCGAAAAGAGCATGTTGTTCACGCCCTTTATCGGTGGCGGTTTCAGATACAAGACGATCTTTGCCGAAGTCAATTTCTATCAGGGGATGGGGAGTGGATTCCCGTTGGCCAAGCGAGTGCTGACACCGATGGTTGGTGCACGGATGGAATTCTAACTACTCAGCAACTTAAAGGAAAAGAGAGAATGAAAAAGGAAAAGCCAAAATACCAACCCGCCTGGTACGCCTCTCCCATCAACCTACCGGAGCGGACGCTTGGCAAGTTTTCCATCCGCCACCGCATCGTGGAGAAGAAAACTCCGGTGGTAGGCGCGCGACAGGCGTACACCCGAAGCACCCGACCCGTTATGGCAGATCTCAAAGAGCCTCTCCGCGTCCATGAGCTGGTGGAGGAAGGGCATGGGCTGTGGATGACCGACTTACCGGAGGAACTGAACCAGATCGCGGAAATGCTCTACCACGTACAGCCTCGCGGCGCGGTGTGCGCGGGTGGGCTCGGGCTTGGTTTAGTAGCGCAAGCATTGACGCAGCGTTCTGGTATCCGCACGATCACGGTAGTGGAAAAGAGCCCTGAAGTGATCAAGCTGTGTGCCGCCCCAGGCTACCGTGTGGTGTGTGACGACATCCTACACTTCCTGCAGAGTTACGGCGAGCCTTACGACTACTACCTGCTCGATACCTGGGGAGGGACGAGCGAGATGACCTGGTGGAATGTCGTCTTATCGCTCCGCCGTGCTATCCGCAGCCGCTGGGGCCGCAAGCCCATTATCCATTGTTGGGCAGAGGACATAATGTGGGGACAGGTAGAGCGGCGGCTAATCCAACTCACCCCAGCGCAAGCGCATTGGTACTACGCACCAGAATTCTGCAACATGACACGGGAGAAAGCCAAACACTTCCTACACGATGCGGGGCTGCCCTATTGGGAGAAGCAGTACGGCACCATCCTCGATCAGCTAATAAAAGCGATGAGCGAGAAACGAAAGGAGTTCGCATGAAAGTGACGCATGAAGTATCCGATCAAGCCATATTCCGCCACCGGCTCACTGCCCTTGACCACGGAGGGCAGACGCATACTGGATTGTGGGTCACGTACCAATTGCCCGCTACTCTCACTATCAAGGACGTGACCTATGTGGCAGTGACGGATTACTGGGACAGAACGCCCCCATTCCCAGCACCGGGAAAAATTTACCTAGTGAAGGAGGCTCACGTATGAAAGAACTGAATTGGAAGCCCATCAGAATTGGCTCTACGTATTGTTCACCAGGTTGCGGACGCGGCTGTACGTGGAATGAATATCAACAAGCACTTAAGTCTGGAGACGCCTTGGCAAAGAGCCTTGGTAAAGGGTGGTCAAGGAAGGTAACAGAAAATCTGGGCTGGTACTACTACGCTTTATCACCATGCCACCGGATAAAAGTTCGTGAAAATGGCCACCAAAGCTACACTGCATACCTAGAGGGAGCTCGACAATTCATCGGAGACGCCACAACACCTCGTGCTGCAGTAGAGTACGCTATTACTTCAGGCAACCTCGCCCTCCACGATCTTACAAATATGATGAAAGGTCTTAACAGACATTACTTTGGAAAGGAAGCTCACATATGAAGAACAAGCCCACCAAGCTGGATCCTACTCGGTGCTGCCATCCCGTCGTACAATACACAGGTGGGTGGTACCGAGGAACGCGCCAATGCGAACGGTCTTGGACCATCACACGCAACGAAAAGCATTACTGCAAACAACATGACCCACGTAAGATCGAGGAGCGCCGAACAGGCCGAGAAAAGAAAGAGGACATGGACACGGCTCGACGGGTACTAGGACACGCCGCCGTCACCCTCTATGACCAGCTTGATACCTTGGTTCACTACCTAGAGGATGGAGATGCACACCAAGGAACCGAAGCGAAGAAGGCTCGACGATTCCTCGACGAATTAAAAGGATTTAGAGAGAAATTACCGAAAGGAACTGACCGATGAATCTAAAAATCCTTGCCCTCCTAATCCTCATGCTGCTCCTGAGCAGTGAACTTCTCACCGGCTGTGCCACCCCGTACCAACCCCGTTACCGACAACTGGGGGACTATACGATGGACTGGGAGCGCTACGACCGCTACCGCTTTTACCAACAGCTTGAAGCCGACCGCGCCCGTGGGGCAATTCCACCACACCGCGGACCACAACCCTACCGAGGAGCGAAATGAAGACTCTCCTAACTGAAGAACAGGCGCGACGTAAAATCCAATTGAGTCTCACTCATCGGTACGCCGAGATGCTCTTGACGTTGTGTCGAAATGAGATCAAGAAACGCCGGCGTAATTACGATCCTAACTTCGTACCAGAGCCCGGCAAGTACGATACCAATCTGATGCGTATCCAAGCTATGGAAAGCATCATAAAGCAAATCCAAGAGCAGATGCCTTCCAACTATAGCCACCCACCGAGAAAGGGAACACAACTATGACTACCGCACGTCAATTTCGCTAGACCCTCGGCTACCGTAAAACCCGCAAGCAAATGCGACATGGAACAGGGGGATCGGCAATCCCGTACCGCCATGTTCGACAACAGGCGCGAGACGCTGCCAGAAAGGAAAAGGCATCGTGAATCCCAACCTCATTGACTTACAACGGACTTCATTCACCCTCGGTCCATTTGAGGTCTTGTGTCGTGCCCTCGCCAACCCGTCCCTCTACACCCTCTACACCATTATGGCGAATGGCGTCACAGTGCGGCGCCAGATCAGTTGCCCAGAGGAGGCGGACGGCTGGATTGGATATGCCCAAACTGTAAAGGACAAGCTGCTCACAACGGAAGAACAGGAGGCGTTCCGCGCTCAGTGCGCCGAAAGAAAGATAAAGCCGGTACGACTGTCGGAAGGCCCGATTGCTCGGCCATCCTACGGCCGAGCAGGGAAACCGAAGAAAGTGAAGCCTATTGCATAAGCATAACCGTGCCTGATGCCCCCTCGAGAGAATAACGAGGGCATTTGGGACGGCTATCCGCGTCCAACCGTGCTCGGCGGTTCCGAGTGCTTTAACTAGGAGAATTGCATCATGAGTACCGACAAAGGCTACAAGGGCCACCGCGCCAACAGCTTGGCCGCGAAAGCGCACAAGCTGGTGGACGAGAACCCGAAGGCGCAACGCAAGGACCTGATCGTCAAGATCAAGAAACTGGGCATCTCAGAAGTCACCGCAGCGCACTGGATCTCGGTGTTCCACAACTGGGATTCCCGTGCCAAGCCCAAGGCCGTCAAGAGCAAGGCGGCGGCGCCCAAGGCCAAACCGAAGAAACCCGCGGTCAAGCCCAAAGTGAAGAGCGTCAAAAAGCCGGCGCCGACCGTCACCCAACCTGCCGCTCCGGCAGTGGCACCGGCGTGAAGGACCTGTAACGTGAAGAACGTGGCGAGGGAGCGGCTGGTGTAACTACCACCCACTCCCTTCCCCACGGTATATTTGTGAAAGGATAACTGATGCGAAAACAGAAGCTCCCCAAATGGATGAAGCCATACCTACCCTTTATCGTGAACACCGGAGGCAACGACGTGGAGGAGATGTACAATGGCCATGCCGACCCTCGTGTGAACCTCCCACTCTCAACTCTCCAGGCCTGCGTCAAGTCACAAATTTCCCTCCTCTGCGTACTGAGGAATAAAGAGCAGTTATTGGAGGATGGGTTAAAGCTCGCTGCCAACGTCTGCTCCCAGTGTACATGGACCGCGTACCCTGACCGTGCAGAAATGGCAGCGTGGCGGCGGGCAGAGAAAGCGATACTACAATTCATCAAGCACTTGAGGAAGGAGAAGACATGACCCCCACCCCTGACGAAGTGGCGTCGCTTAAGGCTGCCCTGCGAGGCATTGCACAACATTTGCGTCGATGCCGAACAACTATCGGCGAGTTAGCTTATCCGCTGTTGGCTAGCGATGCCGACGTGATTGAGAATGCCGCCGACGCCCTCGAATCCCTCTCCCCTCCCGCCGGGATGGAACAGATACGGGCCCTCGTAAAATCCGCTTTGACGGCAAGCGATAATTCATTGCGCTGGTATATTGAGCAGATCAACACCGCAACGCAGGCTGGGCAGAGCCGTGCAGCCGCGCCTTCGCAAGAGGGTCATGCTGCTGGGCCTGCGTCTGCGGCCCCTCCCGCCGGGATGGTGATGGTGCCTATAGAGCTGCTTGGCTATCTAACAATGGCTGTGATTAAGCCTTTTTCAAAGCATCCCGGAACGCAGCCACACGGTTCTGATTACAAGCGATGCGTCGTTTGTGGGGCTGAATGGACAGCAACGAGCGGAGACCATCTACATGGAGCTGGTTGTCCAATAGCTGCGATTATGCGATTACTCTCTGCCACCACGAAGGAGAAATCATGACCACGGTATCCCTTACAGGCTATACTCACTGGGACAAGGAAGAGCCCACTCAACGTCCCTACCGCCTCTGGGACGCCAACGCCACAAAGCTGCGGCTACGCGCAGACGTAACCTAGCGCTGAAACAGAAAGGCACTGTATTCAACATCACCGATCTCCCTGCCTCCCGTCCACCCACCGCGTACACCAGAGTGAAACGCAGCAAGGCAGGAATGATAACAGAGCGGATGCAACTGGCGCGGGATCTGGTAACCCTCGTCACCCAACTGCTGAAATAATCAAGGAGCCCAATACCATGCACATGACCGAAGAAACAGTAGCAGCCGTGAGGCGGCGGACGCCCCCCGAAGTGCTCGAAGCTCTCAATATCCTCGCTAGTAGAGTATGGCACTTACTGGAAGCTCACCGCCTCATGCCAGAAGGGAGTTATACTTTCCCGGACGGCGACACGTGGACAGAGGAAGAGCTACAACAATGGAAAGCTTCTGGTTACCAGTTACGGTAAAAGAGTGTCGTCATGAGTGACCGACATATCCAACCCGGCGACCTGGTCTACGTCTACCGTGACTGCTGCGGACATTACGTCGGGATCCATTTCGTGGTGGCCAAAATTGACTCCGATTTTGGACAATGTGGTTACTGTCTGGAATATAAGGCCGCCAAGATGGCGTACCCAGAGCCTTCCACTGAACCCAAGAACCTTCTTCTAATGTTGAACTTCCTTCCAGTGGAATGGTTAAAACGGGTGCCTCCTCTCACAGATTTGGAAGGGGAGTTAGCAGGCGTTCCTGCTCGTACTCCAGAAGAAGTACTGGTTCCAATCTTTGAAAAAGGAGGCTTGCTATGAAGAAGTTCTTTGAAAGCGGAACCCAAGCCTTCCAGGACTACTTGAATCGCAGAAGCGTGACAGTCCTGGACGTCTTTATCACCTTGTTCTTGGCCATGGTAGTGGTGACCGTTATCCTTTTCCTCACCGGCTGTCAAAGTAATCCACCACTAATCTCGGTAGAGCGCGCCAAGGCGCTGCCTGACGCGGAACTCTGTTCGGTGTACGGCAATACCGTACGCGCTGGAAACGCAGGCCCGGCGGAAGAACTCAAATCAGAAATAGAGCGGCGCCAGCTTTTCTTGGCCACGGATGAGTTAGGAACTATTCTACGAGAGGCCGTTGCGGTGGGAGACAGTGAATACGTCCTGTATGCCGCCTGGGGGCTGCCGGACATACAAAATCGGACCGTCACCGCCAGCGGAGTCCGCATTCAACACGTCTACCGCAACTACCAGCGCGGACCCTATGCCCGCTCCGAGTACGCCTATACAAGAAACGGCCGGATCGTCGGCGTTCAAAACTGAGGGAGTAAAAGCCATGAGCCGAATCTACAAATACCCGCTAGTGTTCACCGAGGTACAAGAAATCGAGATGCCCAAAGGAGCGCAGGTGATCCACGTGGGCGTCCAAGCCGGGGTCATCTGTGTATGGGCTATTGTGGACCCAACCCGACCGGTGGAACGCAGAAGCTTCGCGATCCTGCCCACCGGACGGCCTGATTTTAATCCCAAGATCGTGCAGCACCTCGGCTCAGTCATCATGGCCGGGGATGCATTGGTCTGGCATGTATTCGAGCCAACAAAGGAGACACCATGACCGACCTTGAGATCACTAGACTATGCGCGGAGGCGATGGGGATACAGACAGTTGTTCATCCTATTCGCGGCAAGATCATGCGTCATTGGTTTTGGATCCACAATATAGAGCAGACATACGACCCCCTCCACGATGACGCGCAGGCGATGGCGCTGGTGAAGAAGTTTCGATTACAAGTGGATTGGAGTGCAGGTGATCTGGTGTGGGTAAACAATCGGCGTGAGTCATACGCTAAGGCCGATCTCGCCGACTTCAACCGCGCCATTTGTGAGTGCGTTGCGAAGATGCAGAAAGCTAAATTATGAGACTCCTCGTCTGTGGCAGCCGTTTCTGGGGCTATAATTCTGTCGCTGAACAACGCCACCTAATCCAAGTCCTGGATACGGTACACCGTGAGACCCCGATAACGCTTCTGATCGAGGGCGAAGCCAAAGGCGCGGATACTTTAGCACGACACTGGGCGGAACGGAACGGCATCCGCGTTGCACCGTTCCCGGCCAACTGGACCCAGTATAAGCGCGCAGCGGGGCCAATCCGCAATGCCCAGATGCTGAAAGAGGGAAGGCCCGAGCAGGTGATCGCCTTCCACAACAACCTTGCCCAATCCAAAGGCACCGCGCACATGGTGCAGTTAGCACGGAAGGCAGGCGTACCAATCCAAATATTCCCCCACCCCTAACTTCCCCTTACGCCCCGCAGCGGCACCCTACAGCCCTCCCCTACCCCTATCCTAGGGCGTAAACCCCGACCCTACCCCTGTAACCCGCTGTAGGGCCCTGTATTGCCCTTACACCCCCATCCGACGGGAAAGAGCTGTCCTATCCCTCCCCACCCCATTACCTCCCCTGTAATAACCCCATCGGGGCGGATTTCCTACCCGGCATACCCCAAGGCACCCTCAACCCCACTCATGCCCACTCTCTTACTCCCACAGACCTTAAAAGCCTCTTTACTTCCCTCCTACAAGTTCTTCAATCTCACTTCTCTCTTGTTCACGGGATTTGAAAGGACCTGCTCGAGACGCCGCCGAAGGCGGTGGCTCGGCACGAGCAGAAGAGCAGACGAAGTCTGCGAGCGATGTGCCAATAAAAGAGCTTGGTATAGTTTTTCTCGCAATTCCCGCTTCTTAATCGCTTCAAGGCTTCGGGAGGGATTTTTTCATGTGTCTTCAAAGAGTTCACGGGCGGTTTTCAACACGCACCCTACCAATTTTCAACACGCACCCTACCAATCATGCCGGTTTTTCAACACGCACCCTACCAATTTTCAACATTTACCCTACCAAATCTGAGCTCAAAAACTGAGCTCAAAAAACCCAAGAAACAGGCCTTAGACAACTCTTGCCATAGGGCATGCACTCAGAGCCACTTTTTAGGAGAAGTGTTATGACAATGTTGCAGCGGCGTAGAATGACTCACCAAACCGTCCTTGTCCAATCTGGCAAACTAACCCGAGCTAGATTTGACAAGAACATGACATGGCCTGAGTTCAAAGTATTCCTCATCACCGCTGCCCAACTCACCAGCAAGGACCAAGATCTGGTCGAATTTACTACAACCGTGAACGATCTGTGCGAATTGGCGAACCTAGGCACCGCGGATCCTGGGCGATACCAACGGGTACACCATCTTCTTGAGACTATTACCAAACGTGGGGTCGTCATCTTTAAGGAAGCGGAGGAAGGAGGAACGGAGCGCATCTACGCTCAGTTCTTCTCTGAAGCCAGGTACGTAGAAGAAACTCGCCAAATTGTGTTCCGCCTTCATCCTCGAATGAAAGAGTACCTGTTACAGCTCAAGAACTACACTCTCGCAAAACACCTCCTAGAACTCACGTCCTTGGACAGCGTAGCGCAAGCTCGCTTCTACATGCTGGTATGTGATTGTTGTAAGCTCTGGAATCCAGCTTTGAGGACGTTCCCAGTATTAGAACTGGCTCAAATTTTAGGATTAGATGTGGATGTAAGGTCAGAACCGGAGTCTCAGGTCGCCTACCGCATCCGACGTATTTACGCAGCCATACAAAAGAAGGGTGTTGACATCTCGTTCACCCTTACCTTCCTGAAATTGAACGGGCGATGGCTGGGCCGTCTCAACTTTCCTAAACACCAAAAAGCCGTTGCTAATTACGACTAATTTACAGGCCCTTGTGGAGGACTCCAAGAACTAGGGTATAATTCCCAGAAGCTTCTCAAAATATAAATGCGTCTGGAGAATGAACCATGGCAAATGGTAATGGTCGTGGCGGTGGTGGTCGTCCCAAAGGCACTCCCAACCCCGATGGTCCCGAACGGATCCGGCGACAGCACAACAATTTATATGATGCGCTCCTGCGAGCAGCATTGTCCGGCAACGCAGACGCGGTGCGGTTGTGCTTTGAGATAACCGGGGAACACCCTCCTACTCATCTTGCCCTTCCTCCTGTAGCTGCAGCCGCCCACCCCTAACCGCAGGGGTGGTTATGAAACCTGTAGATGAGTTGTTGTCCCGCGCCGCCAAATTGCCGGCGCCGGAACTAGCGGAATTTTCCCGCAGTATCCAAGCCTTAGCATCCTTTACACGAAAGAATGGAGATGCTTTCTCCTCCAGCCCCAACATCCATTTGTTGTATGGCGCTGTTTGCTTTCATCTCCATCATCACTACCACATCCACCCCGCACCAGTAGATCAATTCCTTGCCCACAATACTCTGGCCCCTATGGTGTGGGAGGCGTTGAAGAAGGCGGAGGAACAGGTGGTGGAACTGCTGCCCAATATAACTCGGACGGAGTGGGCATCGGTAGCAGACCTAATTGCAGGGTTAGCCGTTCATTCTGTGAAAGGTGGGGAGTTCAAATCTCCCTGGGTAGGCGTGGCGTGGGCACTCAAGAACGTGCCTTTTTTACTGGATACCCACTTCCCAGGCTATGCTTCAAGCGGATTGCTGAAAGTAGTTCTACGCCAGCGTATCCAGAAGCAGGACCTACGAATCAAATTACCACGGAGAATCTAGTGTCTGCCAACACTGACAAAATCCCTCTCATCGAGAGCTATGGGCCGGTGATGCAAGGAGAAGGAAACTTGATAGGACGCCCTACTTGGTTTTTGCGTTTCGCGGCATGTGATTTCCGTTGCCACTACTGCGATTCTATGCACGCGGTAGATGACAAAGAGATAGAAAAGCGCAAGCGGATTATGTCTGCGGAGCAGATTGCGGGGGAGACTCTAGTTAAAATGGGAGACTGCCCGCTAGTGACTTTATCGGGAGGTAACCCTGCTCTCTGGGAACTAGGGACGTTGGTGGATACCTTACATAATGCCAGACCCTATAAACTGGTGGCGGTAGAAACACAGGGTTCCATCTATAAAGAATGGTTACTGAAGTGTGACTACGTTACGGTATCCCCGAAAGGGCCAGGAATGATTGACAACTGGCAGGAAGGTCTTGAGCTGTTGGTAAAATTCCTGTCTATGTTTGAGGGCGCAGGTCGCAGACACGTCATTACTCTCAAGGTGCCTATCTTCGGAGTAGCAGATCTTGAGTTTTGCAAAGCAGCCCGACAAGCTATCCGAAAGGAAATTCACACTGTGCCACCGTTGTATCTATCGGTAGGCAATAGGCGGGTATCTACCTTAGCGAAGAAAGGTGAAGGCGGGGTGCCCGATATCGTGGCCCATCGGAATCTGTTGATGACTCGGTATGAAGAGCTATTCGACACAGTGGTGGAAGACTTCCCAGATTTGACAGACTGTGCGGTCTTGCCGCAGATGCATGTACTGATGCATGGGGATGAGTTGGAACGGTAACCTTACTCAACAATGGAGGCATGAATGATACAGTTGACAGATCAGGACGGGCGTTTGATTACTCTTCACGTCATCTACGAGATTGGAGGGAGCCTCGGAGCGAATGGTCGCGAAGCAGAACAAAGTGTTTTGAGAATGTTACAAACCGCTCCTTCCGGATTGTTTAATACCTTACCCACCATCGTTCCACACCAACTCCCTTAATTCCTTGTAACCAAAAAATAAGAAGAGCCTTGTGGCAGATAAGCTCTCAGGAGCAATGCAGGAGAACTTGCTCACCTTGCTTTGCTTCAGCGAAGCCAGTTTTCAGCTGGTCCGTAACAGTGTAGAACCCGAACTCTTTACATCTCAGGTGTACCGTGACATTTTGGAGCGAGTGTACGATTATATTGATCGCTTCAAACGACCGCCAAAAGAGCACGTAGCGGACTTGCTTGAAGATGTCCTCAAACAAGACAACCCTCAGGCCGAGTTGTACAAGCAAATTCTTCGTTCCGCGGATGAGACCAAGGACAACATCAATGATGAGTACGTACTGAGCCAGTTGGAAGGCTTCATCCAGCAACAGCGGATGAAGGTAGGCATCGTACAAGCATCCCAACTGGTAGCGGAAGGAGATCTGGAACAGGCTAAAACAATCCTAGAGCAAGCTCTCCGAAGCAGTTTACAGTTATTCCGCCCGGGTCTAACGCTGCGGGACGTATTGAAAGAGTTACGAAGTGGCGATGATAGGCATGCGGTGAGCGTGGGTATCGAGGAATTGGATAAGCGCCGACTCGGTCCTGCGCGCAAGGAACTGCATTTATTCATCGGGCCTCCCGGCCGGGGTAAGAGTTGGTGGTTAGGTCACATTACCAAACGGGCCTTGATGCAACGACTGCGGGTGGCAGTGGTGACGTTGGAGATGTCGGAGAAGTCCTGGGGTATCAGGTTACTTCAATCCTTGTTTGCCGTAACCCGGCGGGAAGGAGAGGTAATATACTCCAAGATGAAACGGGACAGTCTAGGACGGTTGTCGGGGTTAGATCAAATCCGCCTCCGCAAAGGGAAGACACTCTCATTCTCCGACGACAGTACGATTAAGAAAGTTACCACCAAACTCAATAATTTCGAGGGGCGGTTGGAATTGTTCATCCGAGAATTTCCTACCCGCTCCCTTACTATACATGGCCTCCGCGCATATCTGGATGCGATGGAGCGGATGCAGCACTTCCTCCCCGACGTTTTGATCCTGGACTACGCCGATTTGATGCGAGTAGACCCACGGAACTACCGCTTGGAGTTGAGCACATTGTATCAAGATCTTCGCGGGCTGGCGGTAGAACGGAACATGATGCTGGTCACGGCTTCTCAAGCCAATCGTGAAGGCGCAGCGGCGCGGTTAGTCCTGGATACTCACACGGCGGAGGACTTCAGCAAAATTGGCACTACCGATTGTGCCATCACCTATAGCCAGACTCCGGCGGAGCGGCAGTTGGGATTGGCCCGTTTGTTCGTATCCAAGGGACGCGCGGACGAGGACCGCTTTACCGTTCTCATCACCCAGGCCTATGTAACCGGACAGTTCTGCTTGGACAGTATCCGGATGGTGGACAGCTACTGGAACACAATTCGAGAAGCAGCAGGAGAGGACGAGGATGTGGACGAAGACCCGGACCCGGGAAGCCCGAGTCCACCGAACTAAGCAGTACCTCAGCCACCTGCTCAACCCCAAAGTAGTACAGGCGTTTCTGGCGCGGCCCCGAGATAACTGGACGTACTTGAAAGAATTGCCGCGGAAGAGCATCGAGGCGGTGGTGTTGCCAGAGTTCGATGACTTCCAAGTAGAACCTTGGACTCATCAACTCGTCTGCATGGCGTTGGGCATAGCGCACCCACAGTTTGAGCTCTTGTTGGACATGGGGCTGGGGAAAACTGCTATTGTATTGAACCTGCTTCAGTACCACATGCAGAATAGTGGCCTAGAAAGTACCTTGGTTCTCGTGCCTAGTGCAGTGAACGTGGAGACCTGGGTTAAGCAGATTCACCGTCACCGCTCCAATCTCCGTTACGTGAAGCTTCTCGGCACTCAGGATGAACGGTTCCAGTTACTGGAAGAACCGGCGGACGTGTACTTGATGAATTATGCCGGATTGATGGTGTACATGGCAGAACTGGAGGAGAAGAAGAAAGGCGACCGCAAGATCAACAAAATGACGCCCAACAGACAGCTGGTGCAAGATTTCTTGCAGCGGTTTAATGGCGTGGTATTTGATGAGTCCCATCTCCTGGGCAATCCTTCATCCTTAGTTTACCGACTGTGTTCACGTCTTTCCAAACGCTGTCCTTTCCGTTACGGCATGACAGGAACGCCTTTCGGTCGAGACCCGAGCCGCCTCTGGTCCCAGTTCCACTTAGTGGACCATGGCGATACATTGGGAGAGACATTAGCCGTGTTCCGACAAGCCTTTTTCCACTCCAAGGTCAACTTCTGGGGCGGAGCGGAATGGCAGTTTGACGCCGCCAAAGAAACACAACTACATCAACTCCTCCAGCACCGCAGTATCCGGTACGAGGATCAGGAATGCCAGGATTTACCTCCACTCTCCGCTCCCGAGCGTCTCTCTATCTCGATGACAGAGGAGCAGAAGATATACTACAAGCGGGTGGTGCAAAAGGTGAAGGAAGTACGGGGAGATTTCAGAAGCCTGGAGAGTATATTCATTCGGATGCGACAGATTACAGCCGGCTTCGTTGGCTTCAAGAACGAAGCGGATGAACGTCTCGAAGTCTTGTTCAAACAAAATCCGAAGATAGATGCACTTAAAGAAGTTCTGGAATGTGTGCCGGTTGGAAGTAAGGTCGTGATCTACCATGAGTTTTTGTGGTCGGGGCGATTGATCTGTAAGGCATTAGATGCATTGAGTATCAAGTACGCTCGGATCAGCGGATTGGTGCGAGGAGCCAAACTCAAGATTGAGAACTACCATCAGTTCCTGGAGGATCCAGAAACACAGGTCCTGGTGGCTAACACTGCTGCCGCTGGCACTGGTGTGGATGAGCTTCAGATGGTGAGTCGCTTCGTCCTATTCTATGAGCTGCCTACCGACCCTAAGATTTATCGACAGGCGGTGAAACGAATCCATCGACCCGGCCAGCAGAACCGTGTCTACGTCTACATCCTGGAAATGGCCCGAAGCGTGGACGAGAAGGCTTGGGGCTTCATTGAGGAAGGCAAAGATCTTTTCTCAGCAATTTGCAACGGGAACAGTAGCGCGATAGAACAGCTCTCGGAAGAGTAGAAAATGCGTTTCGACTGGAAAAAATTCTGCGATCAACACCGAATTCCATACCTCACGCGTGGGCCTAATACTGGACGGAATCACATTTCAATCCACTGTGTCTTCTGCGGTGATGCGGACCCCAGCGAGCATATGGGACTGTCACTTGACATTCAGAAGCCGGTATGGGGCTGTCTGCGGAATCCGCAACACCGCGGGGGCAATCCGCGCCGCCTGGTACAGCGCCTACTCCAGTGCAGTTATGAGCAAGCTCTTAGCATCATTGCAACACACGATGTAACAGTGCCGGATGAGTTTGACACCCTCCTCCAGAAGCAAGAACAACCTGCAGCCACAACCTTCCCCTCCCCGCTTGTCTTTCCTAAGGAGTTCCGAGATTTCAAGACCCTCTCCCGCTATACGTCGAAGTTCTTAGATTACGTGGCGCGAGGGCGCGGCTTTGGCGCTGACGCCGATAATGTTTGCCGGATGTATGAACTGCGGTACGCATTAACAGGAGACTATGCTTGGCGTATCATTATCCCGGTGTATGATACCAATGGTCAACTTAGAAATTGGGTGGGGCGGGCGATTCATGAAGGGGCGGAGTTACGGTATCGAAATGCTGTGAACAGCGGCAAAGCTCTGCTGTTCAATGAAGCCCGAGCCCGTCACTGTGCATCTAAAACCAGTACCGTGTTCGTGGTTGAAGGTGTCTGGGACTGTATGAAGATGGATTACTATGGGGAGCGGAATGGAGGCACGAGCGTGGCAATCCTAGGCACCAGTGTCACCGAGGAGCAACTCGTCCGACTGGCACTCTTAGGACGTGAGTTCAAAAGGATCGTCTTGCTCATGGATCCAGAAGCCTTCGGCGTCAACGTGTTTATCGAGAGCGCATTGTCAGGGATGAGTCGAGCGGAGACAGTGTTAGGAGAAGTGCCTTCCAGCGTGGAAGATCCTGGTGCATTGACGCCCTCTCAAGTAGACGCCTTGTGTAGAAAATACTGCTTGTAGACGTGAGCCGTTTGTTATAATTATGGTGAACGTTCAACAAAGGAGGGGTCAATGAGCATAGAGCTGTTCAGGAACAATCCGCGGTCGTGGATTTGGAGGTCAAAATGAACCCCCGCCCAAAGATTCGGCATTTTGTTCCGCACTGGACTGGTCCTATCGAAGGTTACACCGTTAACGTCATCCGGCGCTATTATTCGATGCTCGCTGCAGAGCACGAATTCGAGGATCTGCTTCAAGAAGCCTACATCAAATACCTTGCCTGTGTACGCGCCTATCAGGGGAAGGTAAACAATGGTGCTTGGTTCATGGCACTATACAAGCGAGCCCTTAACAATCACCTCCAAAGTCTACTCCTTCGTCACTCCAGGTATAAGTTGCTGGAATACGGGGATGACGCCAATTTTCCCGAAGCCAGTGTAAATGGGGACGTTGGCGAAGTTTTGCAGATTCTGAATGCATTGCCGTCGGACTTGGTAGATGTCATGACTTCACTCACGGCTGGTGTAAGGAAGGGTGTGTCCCTCAAGAAGATCCGACGCCTTCGCACCTTCATCCTGCAAGGGAGTGAAAGCATCTCGGTTTAGTTCCCATGCCCCAACACAGAAACATAATTTGGCCGGTGCGGGAGGTGGGAGAGTACCCTAACTTCTATGTTCAGACCGAGTCCATCACTCATCTTAAAGTCCTGGTCGCCTCGGGGATTGACCAGCAAAATGTCGGTTTCAGAATCACGCGACGTCATGCACGCCTGCTTGCGAGGCGCATCAACCAGTGCCTGGATGGAACAAAATGATCATCACCGCATCCCGCTATCACGATTTCTCCGCCGGCCACCGTGTTGTTGGGCACGAGAATCGGTGCGCTCTGCTTCATGGACATAACTATCGAGTGATCTTTACCTGCTCCTGTTACGAACCCTCCGTACTAGATGCAGTTGGTCGGGTGCTGGATTTCGCAGCGATAAAAAGCCGCTTGTGTATATGGCTGGAGAGGGAATGGGACCATCGCTTCCTCGCCTGGGAGGAAGACGAATTGATGCACGGCCTTGTTTACATGAAAGGAACTCGTTTTTCTCCTGAGGCACTGGAAGATCATATTGTATGGATTCCCTTCAATCCTACAGCGGAAAACATAGCCAAACATTTACTCCTCACAGTGGGCCCCAAACAACTGGAAGGTACCGGTGTTCGATTGACCAAAGTCATTGTTGAAGAAACGAGACGATGTAGCGCAGAAGCATCACTGTAAACCACCTTTAAGGAGAAAGCAACCATGAGTACGAAGCAGACAGTGGAACAAGAGCTGTTGGCAATAACGGACCAGAAGCCCAAAGGCAAGAAGGAGGACATGGGCGAATACTTTGGCCGGATCGCGACTGCTGTCGCCGAGATCGAAGACGATCAGTACAAAGCCTTATCCGCGGGCGCCAAGGCTTGGTTTAAACAAGCCGCGGATGCAATGAACGAAGAGCCGCCAGCCACGGAGAACATTAAACCTTTTGGGGGCTATGACAAGCTCAATGAAGTAAAGGAAGAGGAAGAAGCGGAAGAAGAAGAGGAGGAGGAGGCACCTACACCTAAAGCTAAAGGAGGAGGCAAAAAAGGGATGCCTAAAAAGGAAGAGGCGGAAGAAGAAACGGCTTCAACTAAGTCCAAACCTAAGGAAGAAACTAAGGGGGCCAAGATCCGCCAGAGTAGCGTGGCGGATACCATCCGACATATCATGTGTGACAATCCTGCCGTGACCAAGGATCAGGTGGGCAAGGAGTTGAAAGCCCGAAAGTTGTCCTTTGACGTCTCGCGCCTGGATCAAGTCTTCTCAGCAACGGCCCGCGTGCTGGAGATCCTGCAAGAGAAGAAGAAGCTGAAGTGATCCGCCTTTCCGAACTCCTGGCCACGCCCATAACCCAAGTCGTGGAAGTACTCCTCGCTCACGCAGAGCGGGGGAACTTCCAACGGCCTGGGTTGTTGGAAACCCCACAGCGCTTTGCCGATGCTTGGGCGTTCTTCACCAAAGGCTATGAGGAGAATCCGGCCGACGTCCTTAAGACTTTCGAGGATGGTGCGGAGGGGTACGATGAAATGGTTGTGGTCAGCAAGATCCCGGTATTTTCACTCTGTGAGCATCACGCCCTACCATTTTTCGGTCACGCCCATATCGGTTACATTCCAGATGGGCGGGTGCTGGGGCTGTCGAAGTTTGGTCGATTGGTGGAAGTATTTGCACGCCGCTTACAGGTACAGGAACGGATGACAGTGCAAATCGCCGATGCCTTGGAGGAACACCTGAAACCGAAAGGGGTTGGCGTGATTTTGGAATGCCGACATCTTTGTATGGAGATGCGAGGTATTCGTACTGCGGGCTCCGTGGCCATTACCAATGTTCTGCGAGGGGCCATGGAGCAAGGCAAGGTGCGGGAGGAATTCCTTGCGCTCAAGACTGGGAGGGTGTAATGGAGCCTTGGAGCATCTACGTCCAAAGCCAGTTCATCGCTCTACACCGATGGATAGAAGCACCGGAAGAGGTGTCCTTTCTTCGGGACTGGCACCGACACGTCTTTCATGTTCGCATCGACCTTCGTGTCCTACATAATGACCGCGAACTGGAGTTCTTTCTAGTACAAAAGGATTTGCGAAACGTCTTATGGCAGTGGGAGGCGCTGCGGGTGGAGAAGTCTTGCGAGATGTTTTGTGAAGAGATCGCCAAGGCCTTGCAGAAGAAGTACCCCACCCTATTTCGAGTGGAGGTGAGCGAGGACGGGGAGAATGGGGCAGTTCTATCCGTGGCCTAGCCCCTATACCCCGCGTACGGGCCCTACAACGGGGTTCAACACGTGGGCCTGCGGGGTAACCCTGTGAGCTGGTCATTACGGGGCGCCTCCTTATCCGAGGACCGGCGGTATCGCTACTACCTTTGGCGGATATGGAACAGGAATAAACCGAAGGTGTGTTATATCATGCTCAATCCTTCCACCGCAGATGAGAACCTGGACGATGCTACCATCCGCGTCTGCCGCGGTCGTGCATTCAAACAAGGCTACGGGGGATGGACATTGTGAATCTCTTTGCCCTGCGCGCCACCCACCCCAAGGAACTCTACGCGGATCCCGCTCCCATTAGCCACCCAGAGCAACCTGGCCGGTGTACTAGGGAGATATTAAAAACGGCATGGTCTGCGGATTTTGTCATCTGCGCCTGGGGCACGCACGGCAACTACATGAACCGGGCGGAGGAGATATTGAGGCAGTTGAAGCAGTATGGTGTCACGCCTCATGCCTTGCGGATAAACACGGATGGCAGTCCCGCGCACCCACTCCGCATCAGCTACAATACCCAACTGGTAACGATATGAACAATGAAACTGAGGTGCATTTATTCCTAGGGGAGTATCCTCGTTGCCAAATGTGTGGGGTTCGCAGTTACTTGCTAAGACCAGAACAAATACTGACAGATGCAGATAAATTCAATATAACTGAGAACAATTGCGTGAACAACGATCTCAAAGTACTCTGCCAGGAGAACAAACATGACTGAACGTGTTGCTTACTATGCACAACCAGGAAAAGAGATGCAGTCCTCGTTCAATGTCCGCCTGCCCGAGATCTACCAGATTGAGATTACCAATTCTTGCAATTTCGCGTGCGACTTCTGCCCCCGCGATCTGCCTGGCATTCGGCGCCCCGATACCTTCCTGGATTTGGATCTAGCGGCATTGATTGCAGAACGGGATCTGGGAGGCAGTTACTTCGTGGAATTCCAACTCGCCGGGGAACCCACGCTGCACAAACAGTTCAACGAGATCATCGCTCTTTACAAAGGCAAGGTGCTCACCGGCATGAGCACGAACGGTTCCAGTGTCCATGGCTGTTTGCCTGGGCTCCTCAATTTGGACTATCTTACCATCAGCATCGACAGCGTAGAAAAGTACGAGGAAGTACGGCCTGGAGGGAAGTGGGATCGGTTGGTGCGGAACATTGACATGCTCCTGGATGCGAAGGGAGACAAGCCATTCCCGCACATCGACCTACAACTGATAGAGTTCCCTGGGGTGGAGCGACAGCGGGAACTGCTCCTGGAACTCTGTACTCAACGGGGGTGGGAGAAGTCGGTAGTGGTGCGGACTATCCCTGACTGCTTCCTCAGCATCACGAGGGAGTACAGGGAATCCAGACGCTCCGAGCTCTGTCTTAACCCATTTATGTCCGTATCGGTTCAGGCGGACGGGGACGTATCATCGTGTTGTTTTTCGTTCGGAAAAGAAATCGTGTATGGCAATCTGTATCAGCAGTCCTTGGAGGAGATCTGGACTACTTCGGAAGAGCTCAAGCGTTTCCGTCAAGAGCACTTGACAGGAAATCTGAGACCTTTGTGTGCCCGATGCTATATGCGATCTCCAGTGCTCTTGCATTGGGATTTATACACTGCTACCGTTCAGGATAAGATTTTGAGGAAGTGATGGCAGGCCCTGGTTATGGCGCACACACACAAAGTGAGTAGAGACTGTTAAAAGGAGGGTATATGAATGTAACCTGCACCTATTGTGGGGGCACAGAATTCTACAGCGGACCCGAGGGCGGGCTATCCACTAATATTCTATGTGCTAACCCCAACTGCCGACACTGGTTTAATTACAGCGGAGGTATGCTCCCGCTGGAAGATTTGAACAGGATAGAGCCTTCTGACGCACAAAAAATTGCTGAACGAAAAACGTGGGAACAGGATCAGGCACGAGAGAAACTTAGTCGGATTCTTGAGGGAGAAGCTGCATTCCAGAACGGTCGAGATCCTGCAGAGTTGCGTAAGGATGCTGCTTACGGCAACTATGCCGAGGCGGCACCTAACGTGGACCGACTGGTAGGCTATCTACGCGCCATGAACCAAGAACTCACCCAACTCAAAGCCTTGATTACGCCGCTAGGATAATAAACCATGATCAAGAGTGAAGAGTTGTCCAATCCCAACAGCTGCCTCAACAGGGCGGCGGATGATGAGATGATCTTTGTCCTGCGCGCCAAAGACATCTGTGCCCCATATGCGATCCTCTTCTGGATTCTCAGCCGTGTCTCCTGCGGTAAAAATGAGGAGGGAGACGAGCAGATAAAAGACGCCCAGAAAATAGCGGAGGGCATGTTCCTGTCTCAAAAACAGCAACGGTGATACATGCTATTCAGTCTGCCCATTGAGAGTTTGGAGGAGCGTTACAGTGCCCAGTGGAACGTGGGCTTTCCCCAAGAGTTTGACCGGTTAGGCGTCCATTACGAGACCATCTACCCAACCCTCCTACGGGCGGGAGCGAATAGAATTTCTCGAGGTCAGTTCCTGGATGTAGTCCGTACGAATGAGTTTAAAGCATTGCAGTTAGCGATGTTGATGAGCAAGTTTGATCGAGGAGAGATCAAAGTTAATGATGTCATCTTCGTACACGATCTATGGTACCCCGGACTCGAGATGCTATTCTACGTGCGAGACGGCTTAGGACTCAAATTCAAAATCGCTGGTCTACTCCACGCTGGGACTTATGACCCGTACGATTTCCTTACGCAACAAGGGATGACGCGGTGGGCTGGCGGTATTGAGACTTCATGGTGGTCGGAGGTAGATGCGATATTTGTTGCAACGGAATTCCACAAGCGCCTGCTTCTGAGTAATCGAACGGTACCCCATATTGGAAAAGTCCACGTAACCGGGTTCCCTCTCTTCGATGAGCCTGATACCACAGAAATGATGAAGGAAGATATTGTGATCTTCCCTCACCGTCTAGCGCCGGAGAAAGGACTTGATGGATTTGGCACCATCAAGAAACTGTGCCAGGACCGATTGCCTGGGTGGCAATTCCTACGGACTAAGGATGTATGCCAAACGAAAGCAGAGTATTACAATCTCCTCTGCCGCAGCAAAGTGGCAGTGAGTTGTGCGAAACAGGAGACGTGGGGCATTGCCCAACAGGAGGCGCTGTTCCGAGGTTGTATCCCAGTGGTTCCGGATCGCCTGAGCTACGTGGAGATGTACAGCGATGCGTTTCGCTACCACAGTTTGATAGATGCCGCTGCGATGGTTACGGACTTCGGAAGAGACTGGCAACGGATAGTAACAGGTACCGAGTTCACACAGACCGCCGCCCAGTGCAACTACCGGCAAGCTAATGCAATATCGAAGATGGTGACGATTATGCGGGAGAAGGACTGGTCAATATGATCTTCGTCTTCGGTGCGAATCAGGCGGGTAGACATGGAGCCGGCGCCGCTCTCACCGCAAGGCACAGACACGGCGCCATTTACGGTCGTGGTTTCGGGAGACAAGGAAACAGCTATGCCATTCCAACCAAGGACTTCGACCTCAAGTCCTTGCCGTTGAAACAGATCAAGACATACGTTGAGGAGTTTCTTGACTATGCTAGGGCTCATCCGGAATTGACCTTCAACGTCACCCGTGTTGGCTGCGGACTTGCAGGGTACCGGGAGGATCAAATTGCGCCCATGTTCAATAACGCTCCGGTAAACTGCCATCTTCCAAGGAGTTGGCGGAATGGCAGTGTGGCGAAATTAGGGAAGGAGTGACGTTGAAGGTACACTTGGCATTGGATAGTGGCGCACATTCCATCTACGAGCGTTTCATCGCGCCGAAGGTAGGTGGTGGTGCATCCAAGGAAAATATCTCGGTACAAGCTAAGATTTACAGCACCATGGACCTGTCCTTTTACCATGGTCCGCAGTACAAGGCGTACGTGGAGAAGTATGTCGCGTTCGTGAAGAAGCATGTGAAGGCGCTAGACTTCTACGTGACATTGGACATCATCTTCGACCCCAAGCTCACCTGGGAAAGCACATTGTACTTGGAGAGCTGTGGTATCAAACCGATGCCTGTGTTCCACTACGGGGAGGATCACAGTTGGTTCAAGAAATACATCGAGCGTTATGAATACGTAGGGGTGGGTGGATTGGGGCAGACGACGACGAAGGGCAAGTACGTGGATTTCGCCAACAAGACCTTCGGCATGGTCTGTAACAGTCGCGGCATGCCACAGAATAAAATTCACGGTTTCGCGATGGGAGCGTTCGACTTGATGCTGGAATGGCCTTGGTACTGTATGACGGAGGAACACCAAGTTCTAACAAAAACAGGATGGAAGGGTAGGGATGAGATCAAAATAGGAGAACTCGTTCTAGCCTACAAGAATGGGAAGAGTCATTGGCAACGAGTTTTGGAAGTACCAAAATTCAAGGTTAAGAACACACCTATCATACACCTAGATAACAGAACCTTCTCTGCCAGAGTTACATCCAATCACCGCTGGTTAGTTAACAAAAAGGATACTTGGCGGTGGCGTTCTACGGAAGAGCTGGTCACAGAAGATCATATTCCGCGGAGAGCTTCTTTCACCGGGTTTCCGAAGAATAAGAAGTACTCTGATGCTTTTGTTGAGCTTGCCGCTTGGACTTGGACAGACGGATCAATGTGTTTAAACAAAAATGGTAAAAAGCGGCCTTCCCTTACTATATACCAATCGCAGTCTGCCAATCCTATGAAGTGCGATCGAATAAGAAAGGCTCTCAAAACAGCAAAGGAAAAATTCTACGAGAGCCGACATATCTCTAAAACAGGAGGGGAGGATCTTTCGTTTGAACTGCGTGGTCATGTGAAAGAACTTCTTTTTAAGGTAATGCCCACCAAAAATATTCCTCTCTCCTTTATTTTGGACCTCACCCGAGAGCAGTTAAACCTGTTCATACAGGTATCGATTCTTGGAGATGGTTGCGTGAGCAGGTGTCTAAGAGATCCTAAAGGATTTGATATTGGACAAAAGAACGGCAGAAACTTGGAAGTTTTTAGAATAGCATGTCTCCTCGCAGGCTATGCGACAAGTGTCTACCCAAATCACAAGCGGCCAACAAAGTATCCTATGCAGTTTGTTAGATCGTCTCCTGTACACTGGATACGTCCCGGCAGAAAACAGAAGGACTGTAGACGGAAGGTGGTGAACTATTCTGGAACCCTTTGGTGCCTCCGAGTTAAGGACGGGGCATTCTTTACTAGGTGCAATAATAAAATCTACGTCACAGGAAATAGCGTAGACGCCTCTTCCCCCTTCTTCTTTGCTCGGATGGGCTCCGTGGTTCTCCCCTCCCCTATCATCCACCATGGCAAAGTGAAGGGTTGGAATTACTTCTCCCCCACCAAGCCTTTCGCAGTCACCGAGCGTCGCCGATTTGCCAAACGGAGTATCGAGCAACTGCCCGACGTTACGCGGCGGGCATTGATGCTGTACTTTGAGGAACTGGGATTCACCTTAGAACAACTACAGGAGTACACGCCACGGGACGTGGCGAACCTTTACTTCTTCTTGCGCGCTACAGCAGAGATCGTAAAGTCTAGGAAAGAGAAACTAGGCCTCGCGTATCCACTCAAATTCTACGTCTCCGGCAAGCCCAGCGGCGCTACAGCAAAGAAAGGCATTGAAGAGATCTGCACCCAGCTCACCCGTCTCGGTATAGAGGACATGTACTACTTGGGCACCTTCTATATTCCCCTCACCACCAAAGTCATGCTCGCTCAAGGCATGCATACTGGACAGATACATGGAAACCAAAGACCTAGAATTCGCTCTCAAGCTCGCCCAACCGTGCTTACTGAGCGTTGATTTCATCCCAATCCTCTCCCACTACTGTTTCGATACCGGAATGGTGTATGCGTATGATGACGTATCCGCGGTGGTAGTGGATTGCAACACCGATTTGAAATGTGGCTTGCGTGGGGATACATTACTGGGCCTGGTCGGGTTGGCGGGGGAGAAGATCACGCTCAAGCAGGGCAAGGAGAAAGTGGAGATCATCTCCGGCAACAGCCACCTTGAACTACCATTTCTGCAACCCAAGGACTTCCAGTTCCAGTTTCCGCAGCAAGACACGCTCTCAGAGTTCTCCCTCTCCGAGGACATCCTGCAAGGCCTGACGTTGTGTGCAGCGGGCGTGGGGAAGGATCCACGAAAGCCAGAGTTCACCGGTGTTACTTTGCAGTTGGGCACCAAGCCCGCTTTCTACGCCTCCGACAACACCTCTATCATCAAGTACGTGCCCGCCAATGCAGTAGGGAAGAAGGCGCTGGAGGTGATTGTACCCAAGTCGATCTGTGATCAAATCCTTGCCACTGTGACAGCTTTGTCCGCAGAGCTTGAAAAAGTAATGATGACAGTGACAGCGGAGTTCCTCATCATCCAGTTTAGTGCCACCACACCCAATGTCACGATTGTGGGTAAACACCTCACCGTGAAGGCTGCAAAGTTCGAAAAGATCATCGAGGGCTGTGAGACCAACAAACCTAAATTCGCAATCCCGGAGGACTTCCACAAAGCGGTGGCCAAAGTAGTCCTGGTGACGAGTAAGGAATTGCAACGTGGCTGCGAACTCCAAACCCAACGCGAAGCATTGTGGGTCCGAGGGCAAGGAGCTCTTGGCAAAGCGGAGACGAAATTCTCTACTGACCACATCGTTCTCCCCGACGTTACTGTGATATGTTCTCCAGAACACCTCACCAGCATGTTATCCAATGTCACACACATGATTGTGGACGAGAAGGTAATTCAGATGCGGGGGGAGAAGCTCTCCTACTACGTTGCATCGCGGGCATAACTGCGGTGGGCTTTTTCTTCACCGACAAGGCTGTTGGCGTACGGAAGCAGCGAGCGTCTTCCACCACTCCGGGTATTCGCAGCGCTAAACAGCTTTCTCTCCTCTCCCATGCCTCTCTTACCTGCGCAAACTGCCCGCTGGACAAAGCACGGTTGGAGCATCCGAAGATGGTGCCGACCGGAGCCGAGCATCCGTTGATATATGCGTTGGGAGAGGCGCCGGGTGAAGAGGAAGATTTAGAAGGGGAACAGTTTGTAGGCAAGGCAGGGCAGACACTCCGAGACAAGATCCCAAGCCGTTGGATTAAGAAGATCCGCTGGAACAATATCATTCGCTGTAGACCCACGGAGCTTGGCGGCAAGAGTAACCGAGCCCCCTCCCCCCTTGAAATAGCCTGCTGCAAACGGTTGCAGGAGGAGGACATCGCGCGCACCAAGCCCAAAGCGGTGTTTGGCTTTGGCAACGTGCCATTGGAATGGATGATGGGGGAGGCCGGCATCCAACAATGGCGAGGCCGACGGATTCCCTGCACCATCCGTGGCCACAGTTTCTGGTACTACCCGATGCTCCACCCCTCCTACATCAACCGCATTCGAAACGACAAGAAGAAAGGCGAGGAATGGGAGCGGGTATTTGTCTCGGACTTGAACTGGGCATTTGGTGAGCTGGAAGATGGGCTCGAGGAGCCCTATGTTGAAGACGCTAAGAAAGAGCTGTTAATGGGCATTGTCCCGCTCCTGTCCTGGCAGGTGGAGGATGTGTACCAAGCATTTCGCGAGATCCAGGTCCTGCCAGACATTGGCCTGGATATTGAAACCAATGGTTTGAGACCGCACGTTAAAGGGGCTAAGATTCTCAGCATGGCCTTTGGCACCTACGATAAAGTTTATTCCTTGCCTCTCGGCCACCGCCAGTCCAAATGGACCGAGGATCAACGGCGTGAGATAGACGAGATGATTTTGGATTTCCTGCTCCGTTCCGGCCGCAAGTGGTGTCACAACACGAAGTTTGAACAGGAATGGCTATCATTCTTCTATGGTAACGACATCCTGTTCAAAACCTTGTGGGGTGACACGATGGCCCAAGCTCACGTTCTGGATGAACGGGAGGGCAAAAAGTTAGGTGATATGACACTCATCAACTTCGGCTTCGATGTCAAGAAATACAGCACCGTGAATGTCTTGCGACTGGATGACGAACCGTTGCAGGATGTTCTGCTGTACAACGGACCCGACGCGAAGTACTGCCACGCTCTCGCCCTCCTACAGCAGGAACGAATTGCGAAGCAAGGGTTAACCGAAGTCTACGAAATGACGTCCCGTCGGTGCGCCACGCTCGTCCTGACGCAACGGCGTGGATTGCATCTAGATACGGATGAAGTAGCCAAGTGGAATAAAATCTTAACAGCCCAAATCATCGAGACGCTGAAAAAGATCCTGTCCCTCCCCGACGTTAAGGCGTGGGAGAAGAAGGAGGGCAAGGAATTCAGTCCCACCTCCTCCTCCAATCTCATCAGCCTGATGCGTGACCATTTGAAAATTCCCGAAGGGAAATTGGACAATGGAGGTTATACCACAGATGAATCTGTGTTAGAACAGGTCAAACACCCTATCGCCAAGCTCATCCTGTCCCTACGGGAGGATACGACGTTATTGACGCGCTACGTCACGCCCTACCTACCGGGAGGCAAACATATCGCGCCGGATGGCTTGGTATATGGGGAGTTCTCCCACTTAGTCACCCGCACCGGGCGACTCTCAAGTGATAATCCCAACCTCCAAAATTTTCCCAAGCGAAAGCACAAGGAGATCCGCAACATCATCTGCGCTCCTGAGGGACACTGGCTTGTCTCCTTTGACTACGGACAAATCGAGGCACGGGTCATTGGCATGGCCAGTAAGGACAAGAAATTCTGTGCCCAGTTATGGACAGCGTTTGACATCCACGCTCACTGGGCGAAACGGATATTTGAGGAGTACCCGGATTGGGAGGACTACTTGATTGAGGAGTTCAATCTAGATCCCAAGGGCCAGAAGAAATTGTTCAAAACCGGTCGTAACGAGGCCAAAAATAATTTCGTCTTTGCCCAGTTCTACGGGAGCCGTTATGAGGGCTGTGCGGCGATGTTGAACATACCGGTGAATATAATGCGAAGGTTGTCGGAGGAATTCTGGTCTGACTATGTCGGAGTGAAAACATGGCAGGAGGAACTGCACTCATTCTACTTTACCCACGGTTACGTAGAAGCTCTTACAGGGCGACGCCGTCATGCGCCGCTCTCCGTGAACGAACGTGTAAACAGCCCGATCCAAGGCACCGCCTCCGACATCGTAGTGGATGCGATGGAACGGTTATCGGTGATCGCATACGAACAGGACCGTCCCCAACTCCAACCCATCCTCAATTTGCATGACGACTTAACATTCCTTCTCCCCGACAAGACACTAGAGGCGGACGTGGAAGTGATTACCCGAGAGATGATCTCGTGCAGGTATAAGTTCATCAATGTACCTATTGTGGTCGAAGTATCGGCAGGCAAGGCCTGGGGATCGTTAGAAGAATTGCAAGTCTTCCGCTCCACCGACTACAAGGACTGGAATAAAGAGTTCGGCCACCACAATCCTTTGACCCAATGAAACCCGAGATTCGCATTAAAGACACCACACCACTGCACTTGAAGTACAGGCCTGCGAGTTTGGATGAAGTGATCGGACAGGATGCGGTGGTACAGTCCTTAAAGAAACAGTTGACAGGGCGGACTCCACACGCCTTCCTGTTCACTGGTCCTTCGGGGGTCGGCAAAACTTCCATAGCTCGAATCCTTGCGGGAATGATGAAATGTGACGATGTGAATACCATTGAGATCGATGCTGCCACACACAGTGGGGTGGAGAACATGCGCTCGGTGACCCAGATGGCACAGTACCGGGGCATCGGTGAAAGCCCCAATAAATTCATTATTGTGGACGAGCTTCATGCTTTGTCCAAAGCAACGTTTCAATCCTTGCTTTTATCCATTGAGGAACCACCCATGCACGTGTACTGGGCCTTGTGTACGACGGAACCGGATAAGATTCCCACTACCATCAAAACACGGTGCGCGGCATATGACTTGAAACCGGTGGAGTGGGAAGTAATTGCGGAGCACCTGCTCCACATCGTAGAGCGGGAGCGATTGGATGTTGCCGAGGAACTATGTGGTATTATCGCCCGCAGAGCTGAGGGGAGCGTTCGACAAGCCCTCCAGTGGCTCGCGATGGTGAATGGGATCAAGGACAAGGATCAGCTGAACGAGATCCTGGAGACGGCAGAGGAACAGGCCGAAGCCATTGACATCGCTAAAATGCTCGTGGCGGGCCGCGGTATAAGTTGGAAAGGGACGGTGGAGAAGGTGCAGGCGTTGGAACGAACAAGCCCCGAAGCCGTTCGCATTGTGGTGGTAAACTATGTGGCAGCGTCCCTCCTGCGAACCCAGAGCGAGAAGGAAGCGGTGCGATTGTTGAATATCCTACAATCCTTTTCCTCCCCTTTTAACCCGAGCGAAAAACAGGCGCCATTGTTGTTAGCACTAGGCAACGTGATTTTTAACTCTTGAGGACATTGGCAATGAAACCCATGATCCGCCCCCGCAAACCCGAGCCTGATACAGCTACGGAATTCCGTGAGTACCTCAAAATTGACAAGGATGGGTTAGATGAAGCTCTGGCCCAACAAGCCGACCTATTCTTCCGGGTAGCTGAGGAGTACGCTTTTGCGATATCAGAGCGGGAGGAAGCGAAGGAAGCCCTCAACACCGTGGACGCGGAGACAGGGCTCAAACTTAGGATTGGTAAAAAAGAGGATGAAAAAATGACTGAAGGTTCGATTAAGGATTGGGTTCAAAAAGACCCGCAACACAAGCTCGCCTTTGACAACTATGCGAGGAAGCGGCGACGGGCGGAGCAATTAGCAGCATTGAAGGAGGCGTTTCAAGAACGGGGTCGGATGCTTCGCGATCTAGGCAACTTGTATGCCACCGGCTATTTCACCATCACCGCCTCCAAAGGCGCGGCGTCACGAATAGGCCGTGAGAGACTGGCACAGGCTCGGCAGGAGGCAGGATAGTTCAATGGGAGGATTTTTGCAGGAGTATCCAGGCATGATTTTGCTCTCCATCTTACTAGGACCGTTTATTCTGTACGGTGTGGTCAGGATTGTGAGTTCGGCCTGGTATCGATCGAAGTTCGACTACTTAAGGAGATTTACCGATGGCACTGATCAAAAGCAGCAGCGCAAAGAGTAAACCAAGGTTCCAGTATCAGGAACGTACCGCGGAGGACATGCAGAACCGGCAGCGGAGTTTCAGCGGTCGTGATTCCTACTTTTCCAACAAGGCCAAATTCTTCGTCTCCAAAGGCGGGCCAAACAAGATCCGCATCATGCCGCCAACTTGGGACGAAGCGAGGCACTATGGCTTCGACATCTACGTTCACTACGGTATCGGGCCTGACAACGTAGGTTATCTATGTCTGGACCGGATGAACGGCGAGAAGTGTCCGCTCTGTGAGGCCCGGGCGGAGGCGGATAAAGATGGGGAAGAAGATCTCGCAAAGGCACTCCGCGCCACCCGCCGCGTTGCGGTTTACGTGATTGATCGAAACGCGGAAGGAGAAGGACCAAAAGTATGGCCTATGCCACAGACAGTGGACAAGGAGATCTGCGCCCAGGCGTGGGACAAGGAAAGCGGCGAGGTGTTTGCCCTGGACAATCCGGACGAAGGCTATGATGTCTCGTTTGAGGTAGAGGGACAAGGGCCAACGAAGAAATACGTGGGCGTACGGCTTGCTCGACGGGCGAGCCCATTGTCGGACGAGGATAAGGCGGCGGAGGGATGGCTTCAACACATCATTGACAATCCGATTTCAGAGTTGATGGTTGTCCATGACTATGACACTATGAAGGAGGCGTTCGAGGGCAAAGCTCACAAGAAAGAAGACGCCGACTCGGAACGTCACAGTGCCAAAGGTAAAGTCGCTGCCAAGGGTGCGGAAGGCGATAGCGAAGGTTCAGCACGACCAAAGATCGGGGCAAGACGTCCAGTCTCCACAACCACATCCAAGTTACCGACATGGCAGGAGGTGCATGAAATGGATGTGGATGAAGTCACTAAACTGGCAGCGGAGAATGATGTGGACTTCGGCAAACAAGAGTTCGAGACCTTGAAGGATTGCCAGAACTGGCTATGCAAGAAGCTGAAGATCGCCGAGGAGGAAGAGCGGGAGGCGGAGACTTCATCCGAACGTCCACAAGTCAGAAAAACCGGCGGCACTAGCTTGAAGGAACGTCTGCAGAACATGAGTCGTAACAAGTGATCTCGCGTCCAACCATCCGCCGCCCATCCGTTCCTACGGGTGGCGGTGGATTGTACTTCTCGTCTCCGAAGAAAGGTCTAGATTTCATTCCCACCGGCTGTGTAGTTCTGGATTGTGTGTTGGGCGGCGGGTGGCCACTGGGTCGCATTGTTAACGTAGTCGGTGACAAGAGCACCGGTAAGACGTTACTCGCTATGGAGGCCATCGCCAACTTCTTCCTCAAGTATGACAACGGTCGGTCCTGGTACAACGAGGCGGAGGCGGCGTTTGACGTTGATTACGCCAAGGCACTGGGCATCCCGATGGAACGGGTGGAGAAGCTGGAGAGTTACGACACAGTGGAAGCAGTAGTGGAGCATTTGGAAGGGGTTCTGGAACGGATTAAAGGCCCTGGTCTCTACATCCTGGATAGCTTGGATGCGCTGTCAGATGAAGCGGAGATGGGCCGTGGCATCAGGGACAGCAGTTACGGTGCCAGCAAGGCCAAGAAGATGTCCGAGCTCTTTCGACGCCTCGTCCGCAAGGTGAAGCAAAAGCAGATCTGTGTCATGATCATCTCCCAGGTGCGGGACAATATCGGCGTCACATTCGGGGAAAAGCATGGAAGGAGCGGGGGCAAGGCACTGGACTTCTATGCCAGCCAAGTTCTCTGGTTAGCGCACATCAAAACTCTGAAACAAAAAAGAGCCACAGTCGAGCGCCCTATCGGCATCCTAATCCGTGCCAAGTGCAAAAAGAATAAAGTGGGATTGCCATTCCGGGAATGTCAGTTCAACATCCGCTTCGGGTATGGTGTTGAGGACACGGAGGCGTCGGAGGAATTCCTACGCGAGATTGGCGCGGACGTGCCCGAGGAACCAGCGGCTTTGCGACAGGCGGTAGTGAAGGAGTGGTACGCCATCGAGAAGCGTTTCATCCCAGAAAAAAGAAAGTATGGCTGATACCGTCCGACTTGAAGAGGTTTCGATAGGAGATGAATCTGCTTCCGGCAAGGCTGTGAAGGTGAAGATTGATGGGGAGTGGAAATGGATTCCGCTCTCTGTAGTAAAAGAAATACATCGTGATCCCAGAAGCAAAGACAGCGATGTTATCGTAATTGAGCGCTGGTTTGCGGAGAAGGAAGGACTGGAATGACCTTAGTAAGACAACCGAATGTGGGGGAGCATTGTAACTGTGACGCATACCCTGGGGGTGCCTGTGATGGCTGGTGTTATGCAAAGGACTACTCGAACTGGAAACACCAACAGCTCACACACCAGCTTTCTGCGGAGAAAAAGAAGAATGAAAAGTTTCGCGTGGCCATAAATGAAATTGAAGTTCTTGTCGAGATGGGTATAGGAGTTGGTGGGTTCCCTACCAGTACGACACATCAACAACGGTTACAGTGGGTGTCCAGAGTAATTCAAGTCCTACGTAAGGCAATGAAATGAGTCCGGACGAGCGTGTTGCCCTCTACAACCAGATGTTTGGTCAGCGTTACCCTGGCTCTCGACTCTATGTGAGCCCCTCGGGCTTCATCTCTGGTGTCTGGATGCTAGGCAATGCCTACAAAGGGACAGGCTACTTTGGATCATACCCTCCCGAATATCTCCGCCGCATATCCGTTCTATTTCCAGACAAGAAAAAAATCATGCATCTTTTTAGTGGCAGCCTGCCGGCCAGCAAGGCTTACACACGCGTGGATTTGAACGGCGGGCCGGAGTACATCCTTGATGCCCACAGGCTGCGTACCCAGTTTCCGTTACAAGCCTTCAACCTCATCTACGCCGACCCGCCTTACAGTAAGGACGCCGCGGTGCGGTACGGATTCCCAATGATCAACCGGAAACGGGTTCTGGAACAGTGTGCCGAAATTCTGAAACCGGGAGGTTTTGTGGTATGGCTGGACACGGTGTGGCCGATGATCGCGAAGAAGCACCTGGTATTGGTAGGGGCCATCGGCATCCTGCGGTCGCAGAACCATGTCGGACGATTTTGCTTCTTGATGCAAAAAGCCAGTTAATGAAAGGAGAGTACTATGACGGGACTTGAAACAACTCCAATGAAGAACTTACTTAAGGAGATTACCGAGCGCGAACGAGAGTTAAGAAAACTCCTACAAGATACAATAGAAGACTTCGAAAAGAAGAATGAGTGCCGGGTGCAGTTGAGTCTGAAGGAGGGAGGGGATTCTACTAAATGGGCTCTCCACGTCAAGATAGTCCTTCCGTAATACGCGCAGCCGGGCCAAGCAGCTCACAGTGTTGCAAAGCCGAGCACAGCACAGATATCATGAAACTTAATAAAAGGAGAATGACATGAAGACCGCGTTGAAGGATGTCAAAGCCAATCCATTCCGGAACATCAGCCATTATCCTATCAATCGAGATAAAATCGAAGCATTGAAGAATTCGATCCAGACCACCGAATTCTGGGACAACATAGTGGCGCGAAAGAATGGTCCTGGGGTGGAGATTGCCTATGGCCACCATCGCCTCGAAGCCCTACGTCAACTGTACGCTACTTCACACAAAGTAGAGTTAATTGTGCGGAAGCTGGACGATGCCCAGATGCTGCGAATTATGGCCAACGAGAATATGACGGAATGGCAACATGATGCCAGCATCGAGCAGGAGACGGTGCGGGCGGTGGTGAAGGCGTACGGGGACGGGAAGATCGAGCTGGAGAAGCCGGAGGCAAGAGCAGCACAAGTTCGGTTGGCTCCAACATTTCAAACTATAGATGGGACTCTAAAACGCACGTTTGAGAGTCCCATCTACACCGTAAATACCATCGCTCAGTTCCTCGGCTGGACTACGCCCGGGAAGTTGCAGAAAGTGAGGGATGCGCTGATCGCGTTGGCCCAGCAAGAACAAGGATTATTAGACGCTGAGGATTTTACCAAGCTTAGCTCTAAGCAAGCACAGGGCGTGGTCCGGCAGGTGACTCGTATCAAGAAAAGTCTGGGGGATTCGATAGCCAGTCAAGTCGGGAAGAAGCTGGCTAAAGGATTCCGTGATGAAGAGGTGACGATTCATAATGTACGGCCGCGAGCAACCGCACTGGCAAAGCAAGTGGTTGGAAAGAAACCACAGAAGCCAGACATCCAGTACTTCGTGGGCCGATTAGCAGAACGCGTGAAAACACTGCATACATGCTACCATGTGGACGAAAAACTGGATGAGGCTGTGAAGAACCGAACCCACATTCCCACAAGAGAGAGGAAAGAGTTGATTGCAGCTTGCCGTTCACTCTCTAAGATTTTCAGCCACTACGCAGACGAATTTGAGGAGGAAATATGAAATCCGCAAGTCATTTGATCATTGACGCACTCAATTCCGAATACTCTCTTCATCCTACCGAAGCTATGTGTGTACTGAGACTGGATACCATCATTCCAAATTTGGAAAAGAATAAAATGGAGCTTCGCCGCTCAGTGTGGAAGACTTTGGAGCGGAAAGTTAATTCAGCTATTGGTAAGGAAAGGGACGTCTTCGAAGCCGAGCACAACAATAGGATGATAACTGTGGCACTTAGCAGCTTTGGACTTGAACGCTTCGACGCCGAGGGACCAGATGTTTTTAAGGGTATGGACAAACAGACTGAGAAAAGATGTTTAGCTGGGGTGTGGGGGATTGGAAAATCGGCACCAACGATAGCTATCGCTATCATCCCGGACGGGCAAGATTTTCCGTTACTTGAAGCCCATGTTCTTGCCCTAAAAGAAACAGAGGATGGCAGACGGTCTCATCGTGCACAGGATTGCGTGCGTATATACCCTCGGGATCGGGCTCAAAGACTCCTGGGCAGTGATCCCGCTACTCGTGTATTACAGCGGCTTGGTACTGTACCTCAGTTGGAAAACAAGGAGCTAAAGATCAGGATTCGTCCTCGGATTAGGAAATCATAAAATGCGAGCCGGAGCGGGCAAGCAAAAAGGAGGCTCCTTTGAAAGGGAAATCTGCCGCAAGCTCTCCCTCTGGATTAGTGCTGGGGAACGTGATGATTTATTCTGGCGCAGCTCCCTCTCCGGGGGGAGAGCCACCGTAGCGTTCAAGAAAGGAAAGCAGAATCTAACTCAGTGTGGTGACATCAGTTCGATCCACCCCGACGGGAACGTTCTAACAGACCCCTACCTGATCTCCTGTAAATTCTATTCCGACCTCAAACTCGAAGGCGCGATGCTGGGCAACAAAGGGGGCATCTCTCAATTCTGGGAGGAGTGCGTGGAGGAAGCGAAACGGTACAACAAGAAACCGATCCTGATAGCTAAGCAGAATAATACACAGCCTTTCGTCGGCCTCAATGCTCAAGGAGTGATAGACTTTGAAGTCGGTAAGTACATCATGGTTTGGCTCCCAGTGGCAGGTGGGATGAAAATCTTATGGTTGGAAACATTCTTGAAAACCGCGAAGGTGCCTAGTGACTCGGGAATACGCCGCCCTACCATTCTCCGCCGCCCTGGTCAGTGATTTACACCTAACGGATCACGCGCGGGACGCCTACCGCTGGGAATTGTTTCCTTGGTTGCTGAACTTGCTCCGCAAGCCTCCCTTCCCGATCCACTTTCTATGTTTACTTGGCGATACCACAGATGCTAAAGACTACCATTCGTCTCGCCTAGTGAATCGAGTGGTAGATGCTATCTCAAACCTGATTATTGGAGCAGGCTTGAAACGAGTTTACATTCTACGTGGCAATCACGATGGCATTGATCCCGACTGCCCGTACTTCCGGTTTCTAGGGCACCTGCCCCTCGTCCACTACGTGAGCACGATCTGGCATGAACCCCTTGGCGACACCGAGGTCTTGATGTTACCCCATACTAGAAAACCGCAGGAGGACTGGCAACATGCGGAATTCACCGATGCTAATGTGGTGTTGATGCATGCCACCGTTCAAGGCGCGAAAGCGGAAAGCGGTGTAGAACTGGACGGCGTTCATCAAGGCTTCTTCACTGGCTGCCGAGGCCAGATCTATTCGGGTGATGTCCACGTGCCACAAAAAGTAGGCAAGGTCACCTATGTGGGCGCCCCATACCCGGTACACTTTGGCGATAGGTTCGAGGGCGGCGTCACCTTGCTGTCCAATGGCAAGTTTCACTCTGCTCCCCGCTTCCCCACCCTCCGCCGTTGGTCTCTGAAACTCCGGTCACCCTTGGAGTTAGGTGCTCTGGAAGCGGAGATCCAAGCCAAAGACCAATGCAAAGTATTCCTGGAACTAGAACGGTCGGAGTATGGCTCCTGGATGACCTACAAGAAACAGATCACGGAGTGGGCGGAAGGGAAAGGGGTGGACCTGGTGGGCCTTGAACTGGTTGCCAAGACCGAGAAGCCTACATCTACTCGTCCCCGCATCCACTCCCGAGCCCAGCGCCTGTCCCATGCCCAGATTTTGACCGAGTATTGTGGGCGGAAGAAGATCCAGGACGATTTGCAGACTACGGGGCAGACCTTCCTGCAACGGGCCCTGCAGGAGGGGCAGTAACGAAGGATAGGCAATGAAACAGCCCTGCCCCTTCGGTTGTCCTCGCGAGCCCCTGTAGCCGTCCCTACGCCCACGCTAGGGGCAGGAAATGCGCCTTCGATCCGTCACAATCCAGGGATTCCGCAGCTTTGCCGAGGAGCAGTCCCTAGATCTAGCTGCTCTACCCCCAGGCCTGTATCACGTCCAAGGCCGAAATCTGTTAGAGCCCGAACTCGAGGCCAATGGCGCAGGGAAGAGCAGTTTGTTCGAGGCCTTCTACTGGTGCCTCTATGGCAACACCTCCCGCGGTGTCCGTGGGGATGCAGTGGAAAACTGGAACGGCGAGGAACGGTGTCTGGTGATTGCGGAACTGGACGTGGCGGCGGGGCACATGGCCGTCCTCCGCGCTCGCAACCCCAACACTTTGGAGATCTCGCTGAATGGTGGCGTAGTGCGGCCTGTGGAGCAGATAGAGCTAGATTCAATCCTAGGCATGGCAGCAGACGTGTTCCTGTACAGTATCTACTCCGCGCAGTTCACACCCGCGTTCGTGGACCTGCGGCCGGCGGAGCAGATGGCGGTATATTCCTCGGTCTTGGGCCTGGATGTATGGGAGGCGGCCGGCGACCAAGCATCTTTGCAGAGTCGGACAGTAATGGAGAAGCTGGAAGTAACGCGAAGAGAACAGGCAAACTTAGAGGGACAGGCGAAACAGCTCTTGACCGTATCCTATGATAAAGAAGAACAGGCATGGGAGCGGGAACGATCTGAGAAAGTACAGCAACACAACAGCGATCTTAAGACCTCCCAATCTGTCTTAACCGCGGTGCAGAAGGAACTGAAGATGGTGGAAGTTGGAGCAATCAAGTTTCGAGAACTGCGGGACAAAGTCCAGACCCAAGCTCTGGAAGTAACCAAATGGGACCGGCAGGCACGAGGGCTGGAGCAAGAGATCGCAAAGTTGAAAAGCCGCAACTACAAAAATTGCCCAACCTGCGGTGCTCCTGTGTCCGACGCCCACGTGAAGCGGGAATTGGTGAAGAAGCGGGCGGAGTTCGTGGGGGTGGAGGGCAAAGCCACTGGCGCCATGTTGCTCCATGACCAGCTGATGAAAGAGATGGTACAGTATCGAGACTTCGAGGTCAAGATGCTGGAAATACAACGGCGGTTAGGCGCGGCGGAGGAAAGGCTCACAGCACTTCGACAGGCCTTGACCACCACTACCGCGCAGACTAATCCCTACACCCGGCAAAAAAAGGAGCAAGCTCAACAAGCCGCAGCACTAGGCGCGAGCTTGGCAATGAAGGAGAAGCAGATCCAAGCCTTGGAGCAGGAACTTGGCGCCGCACAGTTCTGGGTAAAGGAATTCAAGGAACTGCGTCTGGCGTTGATCACGGAGAGCTTGGACCAGTTAACACTGGAGAGCAATGAAGCGCTGTTTAGCCTAGGGCTAAAGGACTGGGGGCTGAAGTTTGATACAGAAAGCGTGACGAAGAAAGGCACGGTGAATCGGAACTTCACCATCCTCGTTCAGGCGTCCAACTTAAACAAGCCGGTGCCCTGGGAGGCATGGAGTGGAGGGGAGAGTCAGAGACTGAGGCTGGCAACAAGGATTGGCTTTGGTAACCTGATCTGTTCCCGCGTTAGCGTACAGCCCACAGTGGAATTCTACGATGAACCAACGCAGTGGCTTTCCTCCACAGGGGTTGAGAGTCTTTTAAGTATTCTGAACGAAAGAGCTAAACGATATAGAAAAGTAATTCTATTGGCAGACCATCGTTCTTTTGCCTTTGGCGAGTTTGCTGGAACTATCGAAGTCACTAAGGACAAGAACGGAAGTAAGATTAAGATATGAAACCCGTTATTCTTCGATGGAAGCCTTTGCCCATTTGTATGGATTATGAAGTATCCAATGATGGAAGGATACGACGAGTTACTGGAGGTAGAGGGGCGGTTCCTGGGCGTATCCTCAAATATACTCTTTACGAGGACGGGCACCGCTGGTATTCCATCCAGATTAACGGCAAGGCGTTTTGCTTAACTGGAGCAAGGGCTGTCTGTTTGGCATTCATTGGTCCTCCCCCAACACCTAAACATGAGGCCGTTCATAATGACGGTGATCCCGGCAACGATAAGACTTACAATGTTCGATGGGCGACGCACCGAGAAAATATGCAGGATGCTATGAGGCACGGAACATTTCGCCTTGGTGCAATAGGGGCTAAGATGAGAGGTCCTATTACTCCTCAATTTAGGCAAAAGATGAGGAACCTAGCTTTATCTAGAATTACTCCTCAATTTAGGCGAAAAATGAGCGACCTAGCTTTATCTAGAAAAAGAAATGCTGACGGAACCTTTTGCTCACGGACATGAGCCATCTTCTTGGTTGTCCGAGTCTGGTATCCAAGACTTGTTGGGTGTCCTACTAGAACGCGCAAAAAAACACAGGAAGGTGATCCTACTTGCAGATCACCGAGGATTGAGTTTCGGCCAATTTTCAGGCACAATTATGGTGACGAAGGATTCGAACGGCAGTAGATTGAACACTGCAACGGTATAATTGTGAAGGAAGAAGGAAGCACAATATCCCTGATCACTGGCAGGGTGAGTCCGGTGGGGGTAGCGACGCCCAGACTGGAGCATGTAGTAGTGGCCACATCAAGCCATAAGCCCACTAGGGGCGAAGGGAAGGCGCAAAGTACCGCGCAGATAATGCTCTGGCTAGGCCATGAAGCTCCGCACGTGAGCACGCCGTATGGTTGACCGGGACTTGCCGGTAAGGAACGCGCAGCAAGGAATGGCAGACCTGCAAGTAGGTCTAAGGCAGAGCGGGAGGCCGGAACTGACAAGTTTCGGCTTCCCTCTGACCCCAGGGAGCAATAGGAGAATAGAACGCAGTCGTCGCCAAGGCGGGGATTCCAATGCGTGAACCAACAATCTCGCGTGTAGATTTATACTATCCGGATGACAACATCCGGTTTCAACTTAACGTGCCGCGTGAATGGTTGATCACCCATAGGTGGTGGCGAATCCGGCTTGCCTGGTGGCTGTTGAAGCTCATCCGGCAAAAACCGGTTAACAGTGGTTAATGTCCACTAGATGCCACGATATGATGCTAATTGACGTCTTTATCCTCGCCATACTGTTGGGTGGCTTCCTACTGGTTAGAAACCAGGTTGCCTACCGAATCCAGATTAAGTGCGCAGAAAGGATCTCCGAGCTTGCAATGCAAAGGATCGCGGAAGGCGAGCCATGGATGGACTTGTACAAGAAGTACGAAGAATTAAGTTACAATCAAATCATGTTCAATCTCACGGTATGGACCCCAGCGCAAGCCCGACCGTGGCTGTTTGACAAAGTTACGTCAACTTCAACTAGGAAGGAGCAATCATGAAGCACACACTTTGGCTTTTGTTTTTCGTCTGCAGTCTAGCTCTAGGTGCCGACACTGGCTGGTACGCTGGAGCCGGTTGGGGACCCCATCACTGGAACAAAGGCGGTTCGAAGTACGGTGTGTTCGGGGGCTACCAGCTCACTTCAAACTGGGGTGCTGAGGTTGGCTTGACCGATGTTGGAATAGCCGAAGGCGTCGAAGTGAGTGGTGTGTTCTCCTACCCTGTCATCAAGAATCTGGACGTGTACGCTAAAGCAGGGGCGTTCATTAATGTGCATACACTGACGGACCCGAGCCTTATCTACGGCCTCGGTGCCAGTTACAAGCTCACCAAGAGCGTGGGTTTGCGGGGTCAGGTCCAGCGTTATGTTGACGTTGGTGGGAAGGACTTGAACGCACTGACCGGTGCGGTGGTATTTAAGTTCTGAACATCAGTTCAACACAAGGCAAACGGAAGAAATGATGGAAGAGTTTTATATGAGACAAATGATGCGCTCCCACACAATACGTTCTCGCACTCCTTGGGACTGGCGGCTGAAGCTCTATCCCTTCATCGTAATCCCCTGGATTTTCTATGTCGCAGCGGGTGGCTCACTAACCCCAAGCCGGACGCCGGAAGCTTCGGGGGGCCACTCCGTTGCGGCACCTTTCAATGTCGCAAAAGGAGGAAAAGGAGGTGATGCTATTGAGCATGGAAGGCTGCACTTGCGGAACGTCCGTGAAATGTCCGATCCATCAGATGTAACAATGGGGGCCGCGCATCCAAACAACGCGGAAGGCCAAACCGCCGCCTTTCCAGACCGGACCTGCTTCTATGGCAGGTATCCGCTGGAAT
>ERZ1292637.17-Hain-H14-01um-R3-17-length-102302-cov-22_pt1 | contig 102302 bp, 85 predicted proteins | sample MGYA00564405_ERZ1292637 | MGnify/ENA primary metagenome ERZ1292637 (study PRJEB36523, sample SAMEA6512645) | groundwater metagenome | collected 2019-01-09 | study: AquaDiva: Metagenomics assemblies of 32 groundwater samples | reverse complement strand
TACAACGACCCGCCGCCACAGTAAGACGACGAACTTCTGGTTCAGGACACTAGAACCCCTTGGCCACGCCTTCGCGACGCTCGTCGGCGCCGCCTTGCAGACCTTGCGGCGTCATGATCACCCCGTGCAGGCCCGAGCCTTCGCCGCCGCTGCCCTTGAAGGTCACGCCCTTGGCGGCCAGCGCCTCGACCACGCCGGGCGCGAACCGGGCTGGCTCTGAGGCCATGTTGTCGCCGCGGGCGATCAGGTTGGGCAGGTTGAAGGCCTCCTGCATCGGCATTTTCCAGTCCAGCACCGCCACCAGGGCCTTGAGGTTATAGGCCAGGATCGAGTTGCCGCCCGGCGAGCCCAGGGCCGCATAGAACTTGCCGTCGCGGTCCAGGATGATGGTCGGGGCCATCGACGAGCGCGGCCGCTTGCCCGGCGCCACCGCATTGGCCGCCTGGGTTCCGTCGGTGTTCTTGGGCGACCAGGAGAAGTCGGTCAGCTGGTTGTTCAGGAAGAAGCCGCCGACCATCCGGCCGGTGCCGAAGATGCTCTCGACCGTGGTGGTCATGGAGACTGCGTTGCCGGCGGCGTCGACGATGACGAAGTGCGAGGTGCCGCCCGGCTCCTGGGTGGCGTCAGGCGCCAGCTTGCCGGCGCCGCGCGGCTTGCCGGGTGCGGGGGCGGGGCCAGCCACGTCGCCGATCAGCTTGGCGCGCTCGGCCACATAGGCCGGTTCCAGCAGCCCCTCGACCGGGACCGGGGTGAAGTCGGGATCGCCGAAATAGCGGTCGCGGTCGGCGTACATCAGGCGGCTGGCCTGGGTGAACAGGAACCAGGCCTGGGGATCGGTCGGGCCGCGCGCAGCGATGTCGGTGTTGGAGAGGATGCCCAGCGCCTCCAGCAGGGCCACGCCGCTGGACGGCGCATCGGGCACGCAGACCACATAGACGCGGTAGGGGCGGCAGACCGCGTCGCCGACCTTGGGCTTGTAGGTCTTGAGGTCGGTCAGGGTGAGCGTGCCGGGGCGCGGATCCTGCGCGGCCTTGGCGACGATGGCCTGGGCCAGCTCGCCCTCCAGCAGCGCCTTGGGGCCCTCAGTGGCGATCTTGCGCACGGTGGCGGCGTAGGCGGCGTTCTTCAGCATGTCGCCGGCCTGGTAGCGCTGGCCGCCTGGCTTGGTGAAATAGGCCTTGGCGTCGGTGGTCCCGGTCTGGGGGAAGGGCGCGGAGATCATGCCGGCCAGGCGAGGGCTGACCACGAAGCCCTGGTCGGCCAGGCGCTCGGCGTCGCCGAACAGATCCTTCCAGGCCAGTTTGCCGTGCCGGGCCTGGGCCATCGACAGCATGGCGACCGCGCCGGGAACGCCGGTGGCCTTGCCGCTGGTCACCGCGTCCGGATACGAGAGCGGCTTGCCCGCCGCGTCCAGGAACATGTCGGCCGTGGCGCCGGCGGGCGCGGTCTCGCGGCCGTTATAGGCGATCACCTTCTTGGTCTTGGCGTCGTAATAGGTCAGGAACCCGCCGCCGCCGAGGCCCGAACTCTGTGGCTCGACCAGGCCCAGCACCGCCTGCACGGCGACCGCGGCGTCCACCGCCGACCCGCCCTGGCGCAGCACGTTCAGGCCCGCCTCCACCGCCAGCGGATTGGCCGCCGAGACCATGACCTTCGGACCTGAGGCCGGCGCGACGGCGGCGGCCCGGACCGCGGGGGCGGGGGCTTGCGCCGTGGCGCAGGCCGAGAGGGCGAGCGCGAGGGAGGCGACGGCAAGACGCTTGAGCTGCAACACGAAGAACCACGCAAGACGGAGTGGGGAGGGGAGCGCCACCATAGCCATGCGTGCGTGGACAACAAACGCGAAGCCGTGCTTTCGATACTCATATGAGTGAAAAAGCCGCGGCCGCGCCCGGAGCGCGCAACCTGATCACCGATGTTCCAGGGCTGGCCGTGGGTCAGGCCCATGACGCGGCCGCCCGCACGGGGGTGACCGTGATCCTGCCCGACGATCGGGCGGTCGCCGCCTGCGACGTGCGCGGCGGCGGACCGGGTACGCGCGAGACCGACGCCCTGGCGCCCGAAAACCTGGTGGAGGCGATCGACGCCATCGTGCTGTCGGGCGGGTCGGTCTACGGCCTGGCCGCCGCCGACGGCGTGGTGGCGTGGCTGGGCGCGCGTGGACGCGGCTATGGCCTGGTCTCGACCACCGGCGTGCCACGCTCGCCGGTGGTGCCTGGCGCCATCCTCTACGACCTCGCCAATGGCGGCGACCGGGGCTGGGGCGAGGACCCGCCCTATCGGCGGCTGGGCCGCGAGGCGGTGGCCGCCACCGGGCGCGACTTCCAGCTTGGAACCGCCGGCGCGGGATACGGCGCCATGGCCGGCGGGTTGAAGGGCGGGGTCGGCTCGGCCTCGATCATCGCGGCCGACGGGATCGCCGTCGGCGCCGTGGTCTGCGTGAACTCCTTCGGGTCGGTGGTGGCCCCTGGCGGGCGCACCTTCTGGGCCTCGCCCTACGAGGTGGCGGGCGAGTTCGGCGGCCTGGGTTCGGCCGGGCTCTCGGCTCCGGGCGATGTCTGGGGACTGGCCAAGGCCGACCCGGCCGAGCGGATGAACACCACCATCGCCTGCGTGGCCACCGACGTGGCGCTGACCCCGGCCCAGGCCAAGCGGGTGGCGGTGATGGCTCAGGACGGCCTGGCGCGGGCCATCCGCCCGATCCACGCGCCCTTCGACGGCGATGTGGTGTTTGCGGTCTCCACCGGCGTGCGGCCGCTGGGCGAGGGCGGCGATTTCACCATCGCCCGGATCGGCGCCCTGGCCGCCGACGTGCTGGCCCGCGCGGTGGCGCGCGGGGTCTACGAGGCCCAGCCCTGGCCTGGCGTGCGGGGGTGGCGCGACCTGCCCGAATAGACGCATCCGAGGCGAGGGCGGCTTTCGTCGTTCCCGTAGCGGTCTTCGTCGAATTTGCCGACTGGCGCAGTCGAGTCTAGGGTTCAGAGACCCGTGTTCGATTTCGTAGGAAAGCAAACGATGCAGTGGGTTAGGGCGACGGCTCTCGTGGCCGGTGCGGCCGTCATGGCCGGGGGCGCGGATGCGCAGACCAAGCAACAGGTCACAGGTCCGGTCGCGACCTATTGGATGAGCGCCAAGACCACCTCCGGCTTTGGGGGGATGATGGGGGGCGGCGAACGTCCCTCCATGGCCTCGATGATGGGCGCGGCCATGGGCGGCGGCTCGAACGTCTCCAAGACCCTCTCGCTGCAGCTGGGTTCGTCGCGCAAGGCGCCCGCCGCGCCCGCGGCCGAGCACGTGCCGCCAGCCGCCCTGCGGGCCGGCCAGAGCCTGCCCCTGCTGACGCCCAGGGCGCAGCCGAAGCAGCGGGTTGAGGAAACCCCCGCGGCCATGCCTGAGAACTACAAGCCCAAGGGGCGGATGCTGATCTTCTGGGGCTGCGGCCAGCACGCCAAGGCCGGCCAGCCGATCGTCATCGACTTCGCCAAGATGGCCGCCGGCCAGGCTCCGGCCGGACTGGAGGCGCTGTCGCGCAGCCTGGCCGTCACGGCGATGCAGCCGCCCTCGCCAGGTCGCAACGCCACCTATGGCGAGTGGCCGAACGAAAAGACCCGGATCACCGTTCCGGCCGGCGGCTCGCTGATCGGCGACCATCTGATCCGGGGCAACTACAGCCCCGACATCCAGTTCGCCCTGACCCCGGGGCAGGATTTCCTCGGGCCGCTGCAACTGACCAGCAACGCGGCGTCCGGGCAGCTGAGCTGGAACCCGGTGGCCAACGCCCGCGGCTATCTGGCGACCGCGGTGGGGGCCGGCGAGGACGAGACCATGGTCATGTGGTCCTCCAGCGAGATCCAGGCCTCGGCCTTCGCCCTGCCGGAGTATCTCAGCAACGCGGACCTGGCCCGGCTGGTCGCCTCCAAGGCGCTGATGGGCCCAGCCGTCACCAACTGCACGATCCCCCAGGAGGTGCTGAGGATCGCGCCCCAGGCCATGGTGCAGTTGGCCGCCTATGGCGGGGAGACCAACATCTCCTATCCCCCGCGCCCGGCCGATCCGAAGACCCCCTGGAACATCGATTGGACGCTGAAGGTCCGCTACAAGTCGCAGACCGCCACGATGCTCGGCATGGACATGGCCGGCATGGGCGGCGGCGAGGAGGCCGGCTCGCCGGAAGGGCGCGGCCAGAAACCCCAGTCGCCACTTGGCGCGCCGGGTCTCGGCGGGGCCATTCTGCGTGGTCTTGGTGGTCGACTTCCGGGGCTCTGACGGCGGAAAACGAGGCGATGAAAATTTCTCTCATTCCCCGGGTTGCCAAGCGAAGCCTCCCCGACTAGGTTCCGCGCCTTCGCCGAAAGGCACTGCGCGCCCGTAGCTCAGCTGGATAGAGCATCAGACTACGAATCTGAGGGTCGGACGTTCGAATCGTTCCGGGCGCGCCATAATTTCAATGCCTTAGCTGATTTCAGCTGGGCGGAATTTCCATTTAGGACGGTGGCTAGGACGGTGGTTGCGATTTTCGCGCACCACGATCTGAGCCCATGCGCCTAGAAAAAATCGAAACTCAGAGAATCGCAGCCGCCGAAGGTGCTCCTAAGGCTCGAAGGTGATTTGTCGCCTACGCGGCCTTGGTCATCGGCATGGGGCTGTTTCCATTGGTCGGCCCGGACAGGACGTCGCTCCGAGAACGCCTGCTGGATTTCGGCCATCAACACTAGGTGAAGCGCGGCGACCGCATTGTTCACGAAGCTGTCGCCAGGGCGCAATCGGCAGGCTGATCTTGACGACGCAGACCAAGGTTGCAGACCTTAGGCCGCGATGGGCTTGGACGAAAACGGCGATATTGCCCAGGATGGCCTGACCCTTTCGCGGGATGTCAAATCTCTCGACCTAACAGTGACGGACTGACCGCCATCCGGAGAAGTGAGTGAAGGCATGCGAACGTTTGGGTGCGGCACGGCCGACGAGATCGCTGACGCAATCGCCGAGATCGGTCCCGGTGCGCTCTTCCGTGGGCAGTCGCGCGAGTACTTTGATGACCAAGCCAGGCCCCATCTGAGCACCAGTTTCAACCGGCAGGGGTGCGTACCACCCCTGATGCTGAAATGGAGTCACGTCGCCCAGGCGATTCTGACCGCGTTTGTGAAGGGCTACGTTGGAGACAGCGACTTGGCCGTGGATCAGGCCATCCTCCAGCATTACGGCTGGCGATCCTTCTTCCTGGACGCTTCATCAAATCCAGCGGTTGCCGCCTGGTTCGCCGGCCATCGCTATCACACAGAGCCATGCGGTGAACTGATCGAAGACGCCTTCGAACTGCCTTTAATGATCCGGCGCGAACGGGCCAGTTATGGCGCCGGTGAAGGCGACAGCGTCCTTTACGCGCTGTCACGACAGGAACTGAGGGCTCGCAATATTCAGGCCGTCGACTTGGTGGAGATCATGACGGCGTCCGGCCAGCCGCGCTATCTGGCCCAGAGTGCCTTCATGGTCGGACCGCTTCAGGCCGCGCTGCCCGCAGAAGCCATCGTCGCCCGGATCATCGCGCCGGCCGCATTATTTCGTGACTATGCCTCAAGGACAGACGGCATGGATGCAGCAAGCCTCTTCCCGCCGCCTACCGCTGACCCTGTCTTGGCGGCCCTGCTGGCGATGCCCTGGATCCGGCCCTCCCTCGCGGTTATTGGCGACATGGGAGTCTTCACGCGCGGACTGCCGCTGCCGGAACATCATGTCGAAACCGTGCGCCGAACTGGCGCCGGAACGGCGTACTACGCGCGCAACTGGATCGCCAACGCCGTATCGGACACCATTTTCCAGGACACGGTCTTCTACCTGACGGAAGAAACCTTCTTCCACGGCGGTGCGCCGGATGATGCTCGAATGCCGTATTTGTCGTCTCTTATGCGGGACCATCTTTCAGTCGCGGTCGAGATCGACGGTCTGATCCGTTTCCCTGGGGCGTTGGGATATCCCAGCTATGGAAAGGGCATTTATCTGGAGCGGCAGCCGGACAACACGATCCTGCTGTCGGCGTTGAACCTCAAACATAGTGGATTGGTCCCTGGTGAATTCGGCATCACGCGTGGCATCTACTACCGGGTCGGAGATGATCGTCGGTGGGTGCCCGTGGAGCATTTAGAACAATGCCGCTGTGGTGGCGTCGCTATTCACGCCCATCATCTGGTCGTCGCCGTCCATTTCGAGCATGCGCTGGCTGAAGGGCGGTTTCGAAAGGTTCGAACGAACCTCTTCGCCGATGAGGATGTCGATCCTTTAACCGACCCGCTCGTCCGATTGGACGACTTCAAACCCACGGCCGGCGATCCGGGAGCGTGATGGGCCACGTCGATGACTAAACGGCGCGCGCGTGCCGCCGTGTAGTCGAAGCAATGGCGTCGGCGCGCGCCCGGCGCGACTATCTGACCGGCGCTGCGCGAAGTTCCAGCCATCGCAGTCACCGATCAGTCTCCAACTGATGGCTAGCCTTCCTAACGCCGATGGTCGTCCACCGGCGGGTGCTTCGGTGATCCGAACCCACATTCGAGCGGATTCGCAGTGAGGCATAGGCGCGCTGGCGCGGTGGGTGCGGAGATCTTCCAGGGGGGAGGCGAATTGTCCTGGCGCTTAGGCTGTTCCGGCACGCCGAGCCTTGATGCGACGATCTACTTCGTTGAGGCGCTCATCGCTTCCGCCCATGAAATCATGGCGGATGAACGCATCGACAATGCGCGCCACCGGCGTCTTCAGTGTCAGCTTCCTAGCGCTCTCTTCGGCAAGGTTCGCGAGGTCCGCGCGCAAGGTTCGCGTCCACTTCAGCGGCGTTCTCCGTTTGGCGATGGACGCTTTGGAGAGCTGAGACTTCCAGCGATCACGATGGCTCAATTCATCCGGCCACCTGGCGAGTTCGCGCGCACCGGCGACCAGGATATCCCTCACGCCATTTGGCAGCCATGCGCTCTCATCGGCGCAGAGCCAGAACACATAGTCGAGCTCGTCGAGGATCCTCGCAGACAGTTCGTAGCCCTGTCCCCGAGTCCAGCGGTCAGCGATGTCCGCCGGCCTGTGATCACCAAAGGTTGGGTGGCGCAGCGCTAAGGACCGGGAGCAAAGCGCATAGGGCCGTTTGCTGTCGGGCTCAGCGCGCTTTTGCCCTACCGACGCCGCCAAGAGGTCGTCGAACGCCCCAGCGAACTCGCCAGAGAACTCCGGGATCAGAAGCTGCGGCACATAGTTTACGAGCCGATCAGGATGCGACTGGCTGATCTCAAACAGTGCTGGTTGCTCTTGGAGGAACTTCGCCACGCGTTCAGGGTGGGTAATCTGGCAAATCTGCTGCCGCTCTGCGTCGAGTTGCCAGTCGTTCTGCAGGGCTGTCCAAGCGATATTCAATCCACGGCGTCGGGCGCTGGCGACATTCTTGTGTGGAAGTGGAAACACCAGCGGACGACGCCACCGCGGTGACTCGATCCACTCCTGCATTTCGACGATATCGAGCCACCACTCGTCCGAAAGTGGCGGCAGCTCCCAACCAAACCTCGATAGTTCGTCGCGTGCGACCAGCAAGGGACTTCCCTCGGGTCGGATCTTACGAACGAGCTCGCGGGCCAGCGCTTCGACGCCTTGGCTGGACATCGCAGCTCTTATGTCGGCTAGAGGCGGAGAGAAATTGACCACCTCGCCATAGCTGACGTCGTGCCAAACTGGCAAAATGATCTTGTCGTCGACGTCCATCTCGCGGGCGACAAAACCTCTCAGTTCTCGCTTCGTCCACCGCTTCTGAAAGAAGGCTTGGCTGATAACGACGATGCCGAAGCGGGATTCGCCAAGACCTCGGTCGATAGCCTCGCTCAAGCTGTCCCCGACCTGAAGACTGAATTCGTCGTACCAGACATCGAGGTTTGCATCCCGCAGCGCTTCCGCAAGCGGGCGAACGAGGCCGTCTTTGTCCTCGCTTGCATGGCAGATAAACACATCGTGCTTCATGGCGTCAGATTGGCGCGAATTGCCACGCACCGCCATGGGCGCGGCACAGCCAACATGCGGACTTTTTGAACATGGCCTTTGAGTGTCAACCAGCCCTGTAGGACGCGACCTGTGTACCGACGCCCCAACGGGAGACGTTCCGCCAACCGTCAGGAAGTCTACTACGCCGTCAAAGATCAAACGACCGACTGGGGGCACGCGCTACGCGGTGAAGCCTCACGCCGAGCTTGAGATCGACGAAGAAACGCTGGTGCACATCATTGGCGTTCGCCCCCGGCCTGGCCGCAAAGGATCTTCCCAAGGTTTAACGACGAGCCCAAACCAGCCATTCCGGCTCGGTCTTTGGGCGCTCATCAGAAGCGCGGCCAGCCCGTTTCGCGGCGCAGTGCGGCTATGATCAAGTTGTAGAATTCTGGGTCACTGCCCGCGAAGCCACCACGCACCACTTGCTCAGCGAGGTCGGTCCGCGCCAGCGACCTGAGCGCTTCGGGGCTTCCAATGCCATCGCGACTAAGCCGGCCGGTCGGCGTGTGCATGGGCTGATCGGCCTTCGCCGCGAGATCGACCTGACTGTAGGTCGCTCCGACATAGGCGACGGCCGCCAGCAGCTCAAAGCGCTCAAAGATGCGGTCAAACTCGGCGTTCGATATGAACTCCTGCGCCAACATCAATGCGAAGCGCTGGCGGAGGTAGTCGCTGAAAATGTCGTGGCCTTGGAGGTTGCCAACCTTAGCCCAGGCACCTTCCCGTGCCCCTTCCCATTGCTGAAGGAAGAGGTGCTTGATCGCGGGGATCTCCTTGTCGTCGTGCATGTTGCGAAATGGCTGCGTCAGCCAAGCATGGAGACGTGTGAAGCGCCCCGCACGCGCCAGGCCAAGGCCGTAGGCGTACCAGAGCAGCACGGCCGGATAGCTTCTCAGCGCGTTCCAGAGGACGCGGCCGCTGGCGGAGTGGTGCGTCGTCCACTCGACCATGAGGTCACGAGCAAGTCCGCTCTCAGCGTCATCGCCCCAACGGCCCATTGCCCAGAAGACGCGGACAAGCGGTTCGGCGGCGGCTTCAAAGCTCTCGATACGTCGCTGAAACTCGGCGGCTTCGTCCGGCAGTTGCTGCACCTGGCCGGAGATGTTGGCGGAATCGATCCTGGCGTAAGCGCGTCGGGCCTCTTCGTTTACTAGCTCGCCAAGGCGGACGCGTTGTTCCGGCACAGCGAGGTACTGCTTGGCCGTCGCGGCCAGCAAATCGAGGCTGAGCGGATGCGGGCGTGACAGGCGCGCCTGAATTTCGACCTTCCGCTGAAGCTCCTCGAAAAAGCTGTCCGCATCAGCAATCTTCGCCCACCGGCCACCGCGTTGTGCGAGCAGATCGGCAGACAGCCCGACAGGTTCTACGCGGCTGGCCCATGCTGTGGCGTAGCGGCGGCTTGGCGCGCGACTGATGGCGTCTCGTAGCGCCACATCCCACTCGCCGGACCATCCACACGCGACCAGACCATGCTCATCCCAAATGCGATCAAGCAGAGTGTTCAGGGAGCTTGGATAGGCGGCGAGTTCCGCGTTGGTGTTGCGAATGCGAGTGTCGAGGTAGTCACCATGTACCTTCACCACGAGGCACCGGGTGTGAATCAGCGGCGTCATGCCGATGATGCCATCCTCGGTGCTTACTATGGTTGGCTCTACTCCCTCTTCGCGCAGGGCGTTCTCGGTCAGACGGTCAAAGTTCGTGGTGACAATCACCCGAACAAAACCGTCTCGGACGAGCCGGGCGATCGCGCGATGCGCCTTGGTCGGCGTCTTCAGTCCCTGAGCAAGTTCATCGGGCGTGGGCTCGATGAACCGGTGCAGTATTGCGCGCCGTTCGTCGGGCGAGGTGGTTAGCTTGTCCAGGAGGACGCCGTAGTCCGGCTCGCCGCCAATCACTTCGCCATACCAACGCGCAGGGTCGTCCGGCGGCGATCCCAGTTCCGCCGCTGCTACCCTCCGGGTGAGTTCAAGGATGACTTCCCAGCCGGTAGGGATGCCGGCGGCGCGTGAAACGCCGCTGCCGAGCAGCAGCGCGAATACACCCTTGTTCTCCGCCATGGAGAACGCAAGTGAGGTAACGGGATCAATCATCGCAGCCCCAAGTATCCTATTCCTTCCCGCCTTGGCCGGACGGGCGATGGATCTTCACTAGGTCGAATGGCAAGCGCAGGCGATCGTGATTGTCGATGATCCAGCGCTTCTGGTCCCCACTCAGCTTGTCGCTGGAGGACTTCACCTCCACGAACCGGAACGCATCGCCCCGGTGGAGTATGAGGTCTGGCCAGCCCAGAAAGCGCTCCCAGTATCCCTCGACGAGGTAGAGCAGAATTTCGCGTAGCGTGTCGGGCGGCAGTAGCTCGACAAGCTGGCGGGCACGGTCGACGTCTTGGCTCCGATGCGCCCACAGATACTGGCGAAGATCTTCGCTGTAGGCACGCCAATAGTCGAACAGGAAGAGTAACTCCTCGCGCCCGCCTGCGAGGGATTTGAAGTGCTGTTGAACAGCGTGACGACGTCGCTCGGCGTAGCCGGTCGTGCCGAAATCCGACGGGAGCTTCATCGTGATCACTCGTCCGGCTCGGCGCGCCTCAAAATCATCGCGCGCGCCAAACTGGGAGACGTGGCCCTGGGGATCCGCTGGGTCCTGAATCAGCATCCACATCAGGACCCCAAAGAGGGCATGGAATGGCACACTCTCCAGTGCCATCACGGACCAGCCCTGGGCGCGGAAGTGTCGGGACACAAACTCTTCGGGCGAAATGGCCTCGCCGGCATCGAGGATCATCGCGCCTTTCGTTCCGCCCTCAGCGTAGGCGGCGATCACGGAGACAGGCGTGACACCACAGCGTTCGAGTATTTGGGCCTGAGAAGGTTCGTTGATCAGGTACTTCGGGTCTTCGGCGTGACGGCGCTTGATGCCGTCGAGAACAGCTTTTCCGATCGCAGCATGGGCAGCGGCGACGTCTTGCGCCGGGGCTTCTGGATGGGCCTCGTCCCAGTCGGCCTTGCGCCGAGTTTCCTCAAAAAAGAGCTCACGCCAGTAATAGCGCTTGATCTTGGAGGTCCTCCCATGGATCTCGGCCACAGGAGCCGACGCGGCCGCCAAGCCCCTGCATTCAGCACAGATCGCCGGCTGAAACCCGTGGGTCACCGGCACCCGTCGCTGGGTGGTCAATTCGGTGCCCTGGTCGAGCTGATGGGCGAGGAACCGGCGCCCGAACGGCTCGTCGCAGGCGCACATCATTAGCGCCGAACAGGCCTCGCACCGGTACTTGCGGATGAACTCATAGGGATTGACGCAGGTGACTGTCCGGTGCTGGCAGATTGCTTCGGTCATCGTGTCTGGTGTTCTCTTCGCGCGGCGATCCCGGGTATAGAGACCTCCTCGCGCTAAACGCTACATAGACAAACGCAGGCTGGTGACAACGAAATGGCAGGTCGAGGGAAGGCTGCACCTGACCGAGTGACGCAGCAAAGGCTTTTCGCGTCTTCGGCGGGCTACTGTCAAAACCCGGCGTGTAACACCCCGTTATTTAAGGATACTGGCAGTGAAGTCGTTCATATCGCTGAGTTAGCGCACGTCTTCGCCGCAAATGCAGATGGTCCTCGGGCACCAGGCGAACTAACCGAAGCTGAGCGCGGCGCGTTCGAGAACCTGATTGTGCTGTGCGCATCCTGCCATACGAAAATCGACAAGGCCGAGGCGGACTATCCCGTGGAACTTCTCCGCGAATGGAAGGCGTCACACCAGGCCGCAATCAGCAAGATTTTTGGAGCCACAAAGCTTGCTTCGCGATGGGAGGTTCGAAAAGTTATCGAACCACTCCTTGCAGAGAACTGGTCGCTATTTGAATCGCTGAATCCTAATCTCCCCTACAGCGAAAATCCGGAATCTGAAATTGCGGCCAAATGGCAAGGCGCGATGCGTCAGCGGATACTTCCGAACAATCGGCGCATCTTAGCTATGCTCGACGAAAATCGTGAATACATGACGGCGGGCGAAGTGCAGGTCCTCGAGCAGTTTCGCCAGCACGTTGATGACCTTGGCCTTCGCCACCTCACCGACGTTGCTCCAGCCGACCAATGCCTATTTCCAGCGGCTATGACTACGATGATGGTGGACGAGTAGTGGCGCGCTCTCCCGAGGAAACCACGGCGTGGGTCGCCCAAGTGATGGCGCAAAAGGTTGGTGTTGAAGGCGTCGAGCAGCATAGCGCTCGGTCGATTAGGGTGTCGCGTTCCGACTACCCACCCTATGTGGCCGGGATCATTTCTACGCAGAACGTGACCGCCGAGGACGTCGCCGAGGCGCTGACGATCGATCCAACCATCGACATAGTCATCAATGTTCCCGCTCAGGGCACTTGGAGAGGACCAGCTATCATGGCCGCACGAGCGGCAGGCGTTGCATTTGGCGGAATGGGAGACCTTCAATCCTGTATCCGCCGAGAGGACGCTCGGGGATATGTGAAGCCCGAATTCGGCTTCATCGAGCGCGGGCTGCGTCAGCACGACAGGGTATCGGGCATTACGCGCGAAGCAGACCGACTGTTTGTCATTCACCGAGGAGGACTGGTCGATATTCGGGTTGTGGCGCTCTACGAGTACGAACTTACTGCAGAGCACCTACGTGAAGCGCGAGACCGTTATGGACAGTTCGACTTAGTGCTCATCAGCAATCCAAACGGGAAGCCCACGCAAGGAGCTCGCGACGTCGCTGTGCAGCTGGGGGTCGAGCTTCACATGTTCGGCAGCTTGTTGGGACGCCTCAACTCGCCATGACGCGAGAAGCGCCGCATTCAGAAATCCTAGCGGTGCTAGCGACGCTTTGCGAGAGGCTGCCAACCACCCGGTGGTATGGCTTCGGTTCGTTCTTCAATGGGCGAGCATCCTTCAGCGACATTGATATCCTTGCGGTGTCCCGTGACGAGCGCGAGAGCTTGGATGTTCGTAAAGCTCTGAGTGAATTGTCGAGCGCTTGGCCGATACACTTGATCGTCATGACCAAGGACGAGGCCGTGGAAACTGATTTTGTGGCCCGCCAAGGATGTCGCCTACTGACAGGCGACTAACCTCACCTATCGTCGGTCCGGACGCTTCCATGGGTTGGCGATTTTTCCCGCGTCATAGAGCACCTCATCGACCATCTCAGACACGATTAGTTCGATTGTCTCCCTGCATCGCTCTCCGTTGGTAAGAACATCAACGGCGCTCAAGGAGACTACACGCACGCCGCGAGTGACCATCGCCGTTTCAACTTTCAGCTTTTCCGGCAGTCGTTCTCCAGGCCGGTGCTGGTCAACGAAAATCGCCAGTTCTCGGACTTTATCGTCATAGCGAGCTTCAACGCCGATCGTCGGCGCGGCACCGTGCATTTGAGGCCAGAAAACAACGCTCGTGCGCCACCCAGCTCGAGGCCAGCTTTGCCACTTTTCCCACAACTTTATAGGGTTGTATCCGTCTTCAAGACCGATGATGTGGGCGCACAAGACCCTCTCCGCGGGCGTTGCTTCGTCAACCACTCGGTCGTTGAATTGGTCAACAATGCGCGACGCCCTCTCGTCGCCGAGACGTGCGAGGATCCCGCTGACGACAAGCGACGCTTCTTCCGCTGTCGTGTCGGATCCCAACAGGGGCGTTGGTTGCCAAGGGGGGATCTCCCGAGCGAGTGCGGCAAGCGCCAACCGCAGCATTCCCGGTGCGCCTCGACGGCCCGCTTCCCAGTCCTCAATAGTCCGCAGCCCGGCGTTAAGCCGTTCGGCGAGTTCGGCCCGCGTGATTGCAAACTCTGTCCGAAAAGCACGGATGTTCTCTGGCGTGAGATTTTTCGACATTGACATGCACCCCTCCACGCAAATGAACGTATCACCACGCAATGCGTGAAGTCTAGCATTTTGCGTGGGTAGCAAAGAGGGCACTGTCGGCCGCGCGAATGAGGACACTCGCTTCGATCTCGTCCGCGCTATCGTGCTCCTCGGGCCGAGGGACATGAAATGGATTGGACCGACGACGAAGAACATCAGGCGCGGGAAATTGTGACCAAGCTCTATGAGGCCGCTGCGCGTCTTACTCATCACGACCGTGATCACGCGAGCGTTCGCGACTTCTGGCTCGGCGGTACCCCCTCTGAGCGGCTGATTATGGCCATGACGAATGCTGGTTCTTGGGAAGAAGCAAATGACTTGATGCTCAAGACCAGCGGCTTCCCCACGTCTGATACCTGGCCGATGAAGCCGAAGGGATGACTGCCAGCGGTGGTGGTGCCGATGGGAGAAAGTGATGCCTTCCAAGCATAGTGGGGGCACCCTAATTGCGACGGCAAGATTGAAGCATCCGGCCTGATCGGTCGGATGTGATTGTCTGCACACTGGTTTTTCCGGGCCTATCGATCGGGCGGGGTCTTGGCCAAACCCGCGAGCGCTTCTTTTTCAACGCCACGACCCGGCCCAAAGCCGCACCATCTTGATCCCAGGCCACGACGGCGCAAGCTCGCGGCCATGGACGACTTCCTCCTGGAGTTCGAGCTTCGCCCCGGCCACATCGGCCATGACGGCGCTCGCGCGGCCGGTCGCGCCGGAAGTCTGAGCCGCCAAGTCGCCCGCAGAGCGGGGGCGACCAAAGCGCGGACGGCGCGCTCATCCGGCAAGGCTAGGGCGCCAAGCGCTCTCGGCCGCTGCTCACGGATCGGGCAAGGCCAGGACGCCGCCAACGTCCTGAAGCGCCAGGCGAGCCAGCGCCAGGCCGCCGGCCAGCGCATGCGGCGGGTGGTGATCAAAGCCCGGATCGTGACCTTGAAGCGCGGCGGCCAGGCGGCCGGCGCGCATCTTCGCTACCTGGTCCGCGACGGTGTCACCCGCGATGGCGAGGGCGCGCGACTCTACGGTCCCGACGCCGATGCGATGGACGCCAACGCCTTCACCGAGCGCGGGGCCGGCGACCGTCACCAGTTCCGGTTTATCGTCGCCCCGGAGGACGGCGCGGAGTTGTTGGATCTGCGGGCCTTCACCCGCGAACTGATGGGCCAGATGCAAAGCGACCTGGGCACGCGGCTGGACTGGGTGGCGGTTGATCACTTCAACACCGGCCACCCGCACAGCCACGTCGTGGTCCGAGGCAAGGACGATCGCGGTGGCGATCTGATCATCGCCCAGGACTACATCACCGCCGGCCTGCGTCATCGCGCCGAGCATCTCGCCACCCTGGAGCTGGGTCAGGAGAGCGAGCTGGAGATCTCGCGCAAACTCCAGGCCGAGATCAGCGCGGAGCGCCTGACCCGCATCGACAGGGCGATGATCGCCGACCTCGACGCCAGCCGCGCCCTCGACCTGCGACTCGCCAAGGGCCAGATCCGTGCTGACGCCGACGCTACCTTGCGGCTTGGCCGATTGAAGAGCCTGGAGCGCATGGGCTTGGCGCAGCGGGTCGAGCCTGGCGTCTGGACCTTATCCAAGGACATCGAGCCGACCTTGCAGACGCTTGGTGAGCGCGGCGACATCATCAAGGCCATAAGCCGAGCGCTGGGCCGCCGGGGCCAATCACGCTCACCCGAGGCGATGGTCGTCGACGCGGGCGGCGAGACGTCGTCGCCGAAGATCGGCCGGGTAATCGACAAGCGTCTGGTCGATGAACTGGACGACCGCATGGGCTTGATCGTCGACGGCGTCGATGGCCGCGTGCGTCATGTCGAGGTCGATGGCCACAGCGCCGTCGAGATCCCGATCGGGGCCGTGGTCGAGACCGGGGCGCGGCCCGCCATCCGGCCGGCGGATCGGACCATCGCCCAGCTCGCGGAAGATGGCGTCTATCGCCCCAGCGATCACCGGCAGCGGCTGGAGAATGGCGAGCTGAGACATCTCCCCGGCGCGCGCCCCGGCGACATTGTTGAGGCCCATGTTCGCCGTCTGGAGGCTTTGCGGCGAGCCGGCGTTGTCGAACGCCTCACCAATGACGCTTGGCGCATTCCCGAGGATTTCGCCTCGCGCGCCGAGGCCTTTGACGCCGCCCAAGGCCGCCGAGCGCAGGTGCGGTTGCTATCGGCCTTCGACCTCGAGCGTCAGATCAGCAGCGACGGCGCCACCTGGCTCGATCGTCAGTTGGTCACTAAGCGGCGGACAGAGCCCTCGCCACAGGGCTTCGGCGGCGAGGTTCACCGGGCCTTGGCGGGGCGCCAGGAGGAGCTTGTGCGCCAGGGCCATGCCGACCGGACGTCCTCGGGCGATTGGCGGGCCAAACCCGACCTGCTGGCGACCTTGGAGCGGCAGGAACTGAGCCGGGCCGGCGCGGTGTTGGCCCTGGAAAAGGACGTGCCCTTCAAGATGCCGAAGGCCGGGGAGACGGTGAAGGGCAAGCTGACCGGCAGCCTGCAACTGGCGTCGGGCAGGTTCGCGGTCTTCGAGGGAAGCTTCGAGTTCAGCCTCCTGCCCTGGCGGCCAGCGCTGGAGCGCTATCGGGGCCAGGAAATCGCCGCGACGATGGAGCCAGGCGGCGGCGTGGCCTGGGAGCTTGGTCGAAAGCGCGGCCTAGGAATCTAACCGCCAGCAAGATTCAGTCTGCGGACGGGTCCGGAGCCGGGCTGTCCGGCCCCTGGGCGGTGTCGCCCGCGTCGAACAGGCGATCCGTCAGGGATTGGCCGCTCGACAGGCGGCGGGCCAGCGTGTCGAGGAAGCTGCCATAACGCCCCGATCCGACCGCCTGGGCGGCGGCGCGGTCCTCGGCTGACAGGCGCGGTGTGGAGGTCTTCCGGCAGGGTTTCCAGCCGGGCGACCATTTTGCGGATTTGACGGGCTAACTCGGGCGTCATCCCATGAGTGTACGACGCCACTCGCGGTTGTCACGCTTACGCGACACTGCGAATGGCGCCGACATGCAATTGGTGCTGGCCAGGCTCGCCAACGACTCTCGAGTGAGATCGAGGTCTTGCCGCAATCGTTTGATGTAGCGGCCCAGGCGCTGAAGATCGGGTTCCTTGGTCACGGCGAAAGCCTCGCCGGCCTGCACCTCATGCTTGCGTTGGTCCAGATGAGATTGGCGGGTGTCATCATTGCGCCCTCGCCTTTCGCCCTGATTTGAGGCCCGCGAGCACATCGCAATTTACCAGGCAATAGGCACAGCGGCCGCTCGACCGGCCGCCTGTCTGCCAAACGGCATACCGATTGCCAACCCTGGCTGCCATTCGTAGGGTGCAACTCGGGGTGGAAAATGCAAATACAGTTCGTTGAGGTAAGCAACTTCAGAAAGTTGCAGTCGGTCCGCGCTGAACTTGCGGAAGAGACGACGTTATTCGTTGGCGCAAACAATAGCGGCAAGACGTCGGCGATGCTGGCGCTCCGGCATTTTCTTGTCGATGGCGGTCGCTTCTCCACCCACGATTTCACGCTCTCCCACTGGCAAGCGATCAACCAGATCGGCAAGCGATGGGAGACGATAGCGACCGACAAGGAAGCTCCGGCCGCATCCGTCGATGATTGGACGGATGTTCTGCCGACGCTCGATGTCTGGCTGCATATCGAGAACGACGAGGTCCACTACGTCCGCGCTGTCTTGCCGACGATTAGATGGGAGCCCGGCAGGATCGGAATCCGCCTTCGCTTCGAGCCAAAGGATGTCGAGGAACTCTACATCCAGTTCACGACTATGCTCGCCGCCGCGACCGACACTAAGGCGGTGGCGGCGGCCGCGACTGGAAAAGAAGTGACGGTCAATCTTTGGCCGCTCAACATGATCGAGTACCTCGATCGTGAGCTTCGAAAGCACTTCACCATCAAGGCCTACGTCCTCGACCCCACCAAGGTTGAAGCTCCGCAAGGCGGCGTCGCTCAGCCACAAACCCTGCCGGCGACGAGTGTTGCCGTGGACGGCAACCCCCTCTCTGGCCTGATCCGCATCCACGAGATCAACGCGCAACGCGGGTTCGGCCAGGCATCCGACTCCGCCGATGCTGGGGCCGGCGCCAGGGCTGGAAGTGCAGGGCACCGAGAGTCCCGGCGTCTCTCCGACCAGCTGCGAACCTACTACGCCCAGCACCTCGATCCGTTTGATAAGCCCAACCCCGCCGACATCCAGGCGCTCGCGGCAATCGAAAGCGCGCAGCGCGAGTTTGATGCGCGGCTGGAAGAGTGTTTCGAGCTGGCCCTGAACGAGGTCTCGACGCTCGGCTATCCCGGTGTGACGGATCCGCGTCTGAAGATCACCACACGGCTGAGGCCGGCGGACGGAATGAACCACGAATCCGCGGTTCAGTATGAAGTCGATATGACCCCCGGCGAAGCGGGCCAAATCGCCCTTCGTCTACCCGAGGACTCCAACGGGCTCGGCTACCAGAACCTGGTGTCGATGATCTTCCAGCTCATGAGCTTCCGCGATGCCTGGATGCGCGTCGGGAAAGCCGGGAAGGATCGAACGGCCGCGAACTTCGAGCTTGAGCCGCTGCACCTCGTGCTCATCGAAGAGCCCGAAGCCCATCTGCACGCCCAGGTCCAGCAGGTCTTCATTCGCAAGGCGTACAGCATCCTGCGTGCCCACGTGAATCTGGGCGACGACAAGAAGCTCCGCACGCAGCTGGTCGTCAGTACCCATTCCAGTCACGTCGCCCACGAGACCGACTTCGCCAACTTGCGCTACTTCCGCCGACTGCCGGCGGGCGCGCCCGGCACCGTTCCGATCTCCACCGTGGTCAACCTCTCCGAGGTTTTTGGCCCCGGCATGGCGACGGCCAACTTCGCGCGGCGGTATCTGCGCGCTGCGCATTGCGACCTATTTTTCGCGGACGCTGCTATTCTGGTGGAAGGACCGGCCGAGCGAATGCTCGTGCCGCACTTCATTCGCAACTACTACCCTGAACTCAATCAGTCGTACCTGACGCTGTTAGAGATTGGTGGCGCTCACGCGCATCGCCTTAGGCCTCTCGTCCAGCATCTCGGCCTCCCCACCCTGGTGATCACTGACCTCGACTCGCAGACGGCTGCCGGCGCCAAAACCCGACCGAAACGTGATGAGGCTCAGACGACAAACAACACGACTCTCAGGCAATGGGCGCCTGAAGTGCCTGACGTGGACCGTCTTCTGGACTTGGTCCCCGCCCGAAAAATCCGAGCGTTCGACGGTCATTCTGCGGTTCGGGTCGCCTATCAGACGCCGATCAACATCACGCTCACCGACACAGAGGAAGAGGCGCTACCCTATACGTTCGAGGACGCGCTCGTCTTTTCGAACATCGACATCTTTAAGGCGATGAACGGGACTGGTCTGGTGAAGAAGTTTAGGGATGCCCTGAACGAAAAGACCACTGTCGACGACCTGGCCGAGAGCTTCTTCAAGAGCCTCGATACCGGGAAGAAGGCCGAGTTTGCGCTGGACATCCTCGCGCTGGAAGACCCTGAGAAATTCACGGTGCCGCTCTACATCGGGGAAGGCCTCGAATGGCTCCAGTCCCAGCTACAAAGGCGTAAACTTGATATCGTCCGGGCCGATCCTGACGCGGAGGGGGGCTGACCGTGGCCGATGGCGACAACAAGCTTGATGACGGCGTAGACGAGGAGCTGTTCGGGTACGTCGACCTCGACAATCCCCAGAGCTTTCTACTTTTCGCGGGAGCGGGCTCTGGCAAGACGCGGTCGCTGGTCAACATACTCGCGCGTATTCGTACGGAGCTCAGCCATCGCCTTTGGCTTCGGCGACAACGTGTCCGGGTCATCACTTACACCAAAGCCGCTTGTGACGAGATCAACCGTCGTTTTCGGTTCGATCCGATTGTTGAGGTTTCTACGATTCATAGCTTTTGCTGGTCGCTGATCGGCAATTTCAACAACGACATCCGCGAGTGGCTGCGGACAAGATTGATCGCCGATATTGCTGAGCTGGACGAGCTCATCGCCAAGGGCCGGCCAGGCACGAAGGCGGCTGCGGAGCGGGCGCTTTCGCTGGCGAGCAAGGAGCGTCGGCTTGCCCGGCTCGATGAGATCACGAAGTTCACCTACAGCCCGACCGGCGACAATCGCGGGCGAGATTCACTCAATCACGCCGAGGTCGTGGCGCTCGCCGCTGCGTTCCTTACCGACGGCTCGATCCTCGCCAGCATCCTGATCAACCAATATCCGATCCTGCTGATCGACGAGAGCCAGGACACCAACCGCCAGCTCATGGAAGCGCTCCTCGCCGTTCAGGCCGCCCACCGGTCCACCTTCTGCCTGGGTCTCTTCGGCGACATGATGCAGCGGATCTACACTGACGGAAAAGCGGGGCTCGCCGAGGCTCTGGGTGAAGACTGGAAGCGGCCGGCGAAGGTCATGAACCATCGCTGTCCACCTCGTGTCGTCGAGCTGATCAACAAGGTTCGGGAGGCGGATGATGGCCAGCAGCAGCGCCCTCGAGCAGACAAGGCACCCGGCACGGTGCGCTTATTCGTACTGCCGACAGGCACTGCGAATAAGGCGGCGGCCGAGGCTACTATTGCTGCGAAGATGGCCGAGGTCGCTAACGATCCGGCCTGGTCCGCGGTGCCCGCCGGGTACAAGGCGCTGACGCTCGAGCACCACATGGCTGCAAGACGCGCGGGCTTCCTGGAAATGTTCGAACCGCTCTACACATCCGATCTTCTCAAGACCGGCCTGCTCGACGGCAGTCTCCCTGGCCTGCGGCTGTTTTCCGAAGATGTCCTGCCGTTGATGATCGCACATCGAGCCAACGACGCGTTCGCCATCGCCGCCGTCGTTAGGCAGCGGTCGCCACTGCTGGCCCTTGCGGCGTTGAAGGACGCCGGCCAGGACCAGCCCCAGCTCTTGGCAAACGCAAGTGCGGCCGTCGACGAGTTGCTTTCTCTTTGGGACACCCCCGAGGCGCCGCCGACGTTCCGGGACGTCGCAACAAGCGTCGCCAAGTCGGGTCTGTTCGAACTGCCAGACGCGCTCAAGGCGCTAGTCGAGCGCGACGCGGTTGCGCAGGAAGAAAAGCATGCTGCCGAAGCCGATGAAGCGGTTGCCGCTGAAGACGAGGAGGACGACGTGCCCCGCGACAGCGTGCTTGTCGCCTGGGATGGCTTTCTAAGTACGCCATTCGAACAGATCGTCGCCTACAAGGAATACGTCTCCGGTCGAGCACCTTCCGCTACGCACCAGGGCGTCAAAGGTCTCGAATTCCCGCGTGTGATGGTCATCATGGATGACGGGGAGGCACGAGGATTCCTGTTCAGCTACGACAAACTGTTTGGCGCAAAGCCCAAGAGCGAAACCGATCAGCGGAACGAGCGCGAGGGGGGCGAGACGTCGATCGACCGTACCCGGCGCCTATTCTATGTGACCTGCAGCCGAGCCGAAGAGAGCCTGGCAGTGGTGGCCTATTCGTCAGATCCCGCCGCCGTCCAGCGCATGGTTATTGAACAACGCTGGTTCGCCGAAGACGAAGTTGAGCTGTAAGCGCTGTTCCGAGGCCCTCTACGCGGCTTGCGGGGTATATTCCCACGGCATGAGCTGATCGATCTGGCTCTGCGGGTGGCCCTGGACGATGCGGGTGATGACGTTGTTGAAGTAGGCGGCGGGATCGACGCTGTTGAGCTTGCAGGTCTCGACGAGCGAGGCGAGGACCGCCCAGTGCTCGGCGCCGCCGTCGGAGCCGGCGAAGAGGTGGTTCTTGCGGCCCAGCGCCAGAGGTCGGATGGAGCGTTCGACGACGTTGTTGTCAATCTCGATGCGGCCGTCGTCGAGGAAGCGGGTGAACCCGTCCCAGCGGCGCAGGATGTAGCCGATCGCCTCGGCCAGTTTGCTCTTGCGGCTGATCGTGCTGAGCTTGGCGCGCAGCCAGGGCTCGAGCGCCTCGATGACCGGGCGGCTCTTCTGCTGACGGACGGCGCGGCGGGTCTCGGAATCGGCGCCGCGGATCTCGTCCTCGATCGCGTAGAGCAGCTTGATGCGGCCCAAGGCCTCCACCGCGATCGGCGCTGGGCCTGCGGCGGCCAGCTCGTAGAAGCGGCGACGCGCGTGAGACCAGCAGAACGCCAGCCGCACTTGCTGCTTCTCGGCCAGGAGATTGTAGCCGGCGTAGCCGTCCACCTGCAGCACGCCGGTGAAGCCTGCGAGGTGAGCCATCGGCCGCTCGGCCTTGCGATCAGGGGCGTAGATGTAGGCCACGGCCGGCGGATCTGCGCCGCCCCAGGGTCGGTCGTCGCGGGCGTAGGCCCACATCTGGCCGGTCTTGGTGCGGCCGCGGCCGGGATCGAGCACCGGGGCTGTGGTCTCGTCGGCGAACAACTTGGGTGATCGTCGCAGGGTCTGCAGCAGATGCTCATGCACCGGTCTGAGCAGGAAGGCGGCGCGACCCGTCCAATCGGCCAGGGTGGAACGATCGAGCTTGATCCCTTGGCGGGCGTAGATCTGAGCCTGGCGGTAGAGCGGCAGGTGATCGGCGTACTTGCTGACCACGACATGGGCGACAGTGGCCTCGGTGGGCAGTCCGCCCTCGATCAGGCGGGCGGGCGCCGGCGCCTGGACGACGACGCCCTCGCAGGCGCGGCAGGCGTACTTGGGCCGGCGCACGACCGGCACCTGGAACTGAGCCGGGATGACATCGAGCCGCTCAGCGCGGTCCTCGCCGATCAGGTGGAGCTCGCCCGAGCAGCAGGGGCAAGCCTTGTCCTCGACATCGACGAGGGTCTCGATCCTGGGCAGGTGGGCTGGCAGCGAGCCACGGTTAGCGCGGCGCTTGCTGGTCGTAGCGGCCTTGCGCGCGGGGTCGCCCGCCTCGGTCCGCGCGGCCTCGTCAGCCTCCACCTGCTGGACGTCTTCCAGGGCGAGCTCGAGCTGATCGATAGGCAGCGTCTCGGCCCGGCGGCCGAAGCGGTGGCGCTGCATCTCCTTGATGATCTGACGGAGCCGCTCGGCCTCGGCGTCCCGCTCGGCGAGGCTCGCGGCGTGGGCGGCGCGCTCGGCGAGCACGATCGCCTTGAGCGCTTCTGGATCGTCTGGAAGGGTGTCCGCCAGGGCCGTCATCGACAACAATTAGAGCACATCCAGATGCTCTTGAGGCGCCCCCGCGGGCGAGGTGAGTCATCCTGCCGCAGGTAAAATCCTACCCCGCCGCCACCGGCGTGCGGGTGCGCCTGGCTTGATGGACGCGCCGCCAATCCAGGCCCTCGAGCAAGGCTCCGAGCTGGGCGGAACTGAGCCGCATCACACCGTCGTGGACCTTGGGCCAACGAAACTCTCCGTCCTCCAGCCGCTTGGCGTAGAGGCACAAACCCGTGCCGTCCCAAAACACCAGCTTGATCCGATCGGCCCGCTTGGCGCGAAAGACAAAGACCGCGCCGCCGAACGGATCGGCGCCCAGCTCCTCACGGACTAGGGCCGCCAGGCCCTCGGCGCCTTTACGGAAATCCACCGGCTTGGTGGCCACCAGCACCCGGACCGCGCCCGATGGGCCGATCACCGAATGACCCGCAACGCCATCAACACGGCGCTCGCTAATCTCGGATCCGAACCTGGTGGAATGCGGATGGAGGCCGAGCCCAATGTCACCTCGATGACGCCGACCTCGCGCGCCTGCGGACCCGGAAAGCCATCGACCTCGACCCTGGCGAAGCCCGTATCCGCCGCGATCTGCTGAGCGCCGCGACGCCAGGTGAACACCTGCGTCTTGGACAGGCCGTGCCGATCCGCCGCCTCGCCCACCGACGTCGCGTAGCTCTCGGCGACAATCTGGGCCTTGGCCTCCGCGCTCCATCTACGCCGCCGTCCAGCGCCGGTGAACACCTCAATCCGACGCCCCGCCGGCATCATCAGCACATCATCACCAGGCATCATCAGCACACCAAGCCACCCCGACGCGTCGTCCGACAGACTCCGCGATCAGATCAGCCGGGGGAAGGTGGGGGCAGAGCCCCGCTTACGTTGAGCTGGTTCAGATTTAGCGTTCCAGATCGACAGTCTGCTTAACCACGCCCTCGCTAAAAGCTCCCCAACTGCGGAGAGCTGCTGGCCGCGATCATCATCTTTGCGGCCAACATCGAGTTCCACCTAGGGGGCACACTCTGGACGACCGGTACGCTCGCTTTTGGCTCGCGCGGAGTGGTGCGGAAGTTAGAGCGGCGCGGTTCTTGGCTCAAAACGCCTTCGGATCGTCCGGCGCGGCCATGGATGCTCTGCCTAATAGGCCGCGGGCTAGCTTGTGTATGCGAAGCTAGAAGCTTGCAAGAATGGCCTCATCCACTTTGTCTAGGCCGCCCTGATGTATAGTCCCAATCTCGGATTTGGCTTGGTCAAGCGCATCTCTGATGCGTCTTTGGATGACGCGCTCCTCCATCCCCGCGCAGTCTGCACGGACCTGCTCAGCCAAGGCAATAAGCTCGGCAGGAACCTGTTCAATCAATGTTGACGCGAACACTCGAGCCGCGTGCTCGGTGGTTTGCACTTGGTCCCTTGCTGGGCCGAACGACAGGTACTTAATCAAGAAATCCAGTGAAATGACCGGCGAGTGCCGGAATCCATTGAGGCCTTGCTTCTCAAGTGCTCCCGCCATCCGAAACGCAGCTCGATCAAGGGCGAGCCACCAACTCGCGTAGCCCAGGCCTGATTTGCCTGTTTGACGCAAACGCTCCGCGATCACCGTCAGCGCGTTCTCGGCGTCATGTCGCGCGAGGCGATCTACATTCAGATTGAAGCCTTCATCGCCAGCGCCTCGGCGCTTGTCGTGTGTGTCCTGCCAATAGTTGACGATGGCTTGGCGAACGTCCCCGGGCACGTTGCCCGCATCGTCCGGTTCTTGCACGATGATTCCAAGTTCTCCCAAATATTCGGCAATATCTTCCACGGGCCGATAGTTGCCCATGAAGGTTTCTAGCCAGGACGCAAATGAGGACTTTGATTTTCCTGCAAATATATACCGAGCGAGCACATAGGGGGTCATTCCCTCCCAGCGCGTACTTCTTGCGCAAGTCAGTGAAAGATTTAAGTGGCGCTCAATTTCTTCCACAATTCCGGGGGTTACGAATAACTTGGCTGATGCCTTGCGGCATTGGGCAAATATAGCGGTGAATGGGCGGAGGTGCTCGGGGAGGAGCGTTTCGGGGAACAGCGGCAGTAGGACGCTGGTATCCAGCCATATGTTCCCATGTGAGAACAGTTTCTTCGTGACCGTCTGTACGTCTGGTGTCTCGCTGAGAAACGACAGAAGCGTATAGCTGTCGGACATGAGTTTTAGGTACTGTAGAGTGTCTGAGCTTGGGCGCGCAAGAATGGATGAAACGACGTATAGAAGATATCCGCTGGCGTCTCGCCCGGTTATGAGGCCGTTTGTGTGAAATTGAGTGACAACCTGCTTTAGGTCCACGTCATTCATAGGAGGGGGCGCATTCTTGGTGACGGCTGAAGCGAATTCTTCTCCGCGTTTCAAAAAATAAGTCTCAATGCACTGTCTTACGGCATCCAAGAACGAGGAAAGATTCGGCACGACGACATTCGTCGATGTCTGCACGAGTTCAGTTACGTCGCGCTCAAAGGCACCGCGCATGAGCAATAGTTTGGCTGATGAATCTTTAAGGCGTTCGACTTCAGTGTGGCTGAGGTGGAAGGTATCGTCCCCCCATTCGGAGACTGCGCCGCGCTTCAGTCGGTTTAAGGCGGCGTCAACATATGCCTTCAATACCGTTTCGCTGTGTTGCGGAACAAAGGCATTTACTCGCTTATAAACTTCGGCGCGCGATACTCGACTGTCACGGTCAGACCCCTGTAGCGCGGCGCGCACTAGAGCCTCAAAAGAAGACCTCGTAAGATTTTTGCCGGCGACCTCATCTTGCCGCTGCAGCTCTAGGTAAAGGAGGGCTGTGTTCGCTTCGCTGGACGTTAATCGGGAGGGTGCAGATGCAACCTGTCGAGTTTCGAGTAAGGGGTCAACTATCGCACGTGCTAGTGAGGAGGCTGCCTCCGTTCGATGTTGATCAGTATTTGATCGATCAAGAAACCATGATCTATCCATTATGTCTAAATGTATACCAACCTTTGAGGCGTATCGTCGAACCTTGTCGGATCGAGCCCCTATAACTTGGTTGGTTACATAGGTCAGGCTTGTGATCGTGGGGAACTGGTCCTTGAGGCGTTTAATTGTCTGCCTGATTTTTGCATCCCACTCAATCTGGACCGAATACTGGAACACTAAATGTGGCTCACCTTCGGGCGAGAATAGCTCGCTATCTCGCCCACCGTCTCCGCTTGGAGAAGCCATCGTGCGTAGACGAGGATAGTCTGCCACGAGAAAAGCGGAGGCAACATTTTCAAATCGCTCCCAATCGCTTGGGCGCAGCCGCTCAAGAGCAAGCTCGAAACGTTCTCTCGCAATCGTCATTGACAGCCCGTAACCCCCGCCTCACGCCCTAAGCATACGATTGATGCGCCGTGGGTCGAGGGCAAACTTCTGGGTATCCCGGACCTACGGGCTGGGTGCGCCGGTGGCTCGACAACCTTGACGCTCCTTCCTTGCTCAGCGGCTTCCTAGAAGCGAGGAGGTCCACAGGCGGTCTCAGCAAAGGTCCAGTTCGCGGCTCCTGCTCGATGTCTGCTTGTGATGCCGTGGACGACTGAGGGGCCGCTTCCTGGCGCTGCGCCAGAGTCATCTTCTCGTGCCAAGCGGACACGCCGGCAGATGCGCTCCAGTTTCGCAGATTAGAGGGCCGTGGCGAACGTGTAGTTCTCGGCGCCTTCCGGGGCGGTGCACCTACGCCAAAGCGCGACAGACTATCCAACGTCGCGCTGGTATGTCCGGATTGGGCTCGTTGCGGTCTATCGGCACGTCCGCTTTAGGGCGTGCTGCCCAACACTTGGCGCGATGCCCGACCTGGGCTCTAAGCAGTCCACCGCGACGTCCGCTTTGCGCCTTGGCCTGTGCCACGGCTCAGGGACCAAGATTTGCTCGAGGCATGTCGAGCGCATGGCCGGGAAAGCCTGAACTTGCGCACTCAGGCGCCAACCGGCACCGTGATAATGGTTGTTCGACCACCGCCCAAGCGGTTTGGCTGGCATTGCGGAACGATGGCTGGCCAACCGAAACGGCGCCAGAGAGTGAAGGCGGCTGCGCGGAGACCCGTTAGGGACTCCGGGAGCCGAAGGCGACCAGAGCCCGATCTGGCCGCCAGGCGGGGGCACGCGCCGTCGCATCTGCTAAGGTGCAGCTACCTGACGAGGTCCTGAATGGCGCTGCTGCATATCCGGTTCGAAGATATCGACGAGTCCCACCTGCGCCGACTGCTGGTGGCCGGCATCGCGGAGAGCCGCGACATTGAGTACAAGCGCCAGCCCTACACGAATTCCGACAACGACAAGGCCGAGTGCCTGGCCGACATCTCGTCCTTCGCCAACACGGCCGGAGGCGACATCCTCGTCGGGATCGACGCAAAGGACGGGATCCCGCTGAAGCTGGTTCCGCTCACGGGCTCGGCCGACGCCGACATCCTCTGGGTCGAAGACCTGGCGCGGTCCTGCCTCCAGCCACGGGTGAACCTCCGCTGCCGGGCGATCGCGCTGAACGGCGGCGGGCACATCCTGCTGATCCGCGTGCCTCGTAGCTACGACCCGCCGCATCGCATGATCCGCAAGGGCAAGGGCGAGAACCGGTTCTACGCCCGGCATTCGGCGGGCAAGTACGAACCCAACGTCGACGAGCTCAGGGCGCTGTTCACGCTGGCGCCCACCCTAACCGAGCGGGTTCGCAATTTCCGGATCGATCGGATCGCCAAGATCGCCGCCGGCGCCGCGCCCACCAAGTTGCAGGCGCCGGACGCCATCGTCCTGCACGTCATCCCGCTCTCGGCCTTCGGCCTCGGGGCGGCAATACCTCTCGGTCAGCTCGATGAGCAGCCCCACGCTTTTCCGCCACTGGGCTCACGCTCCCCCGCACACCGGCTGATCAACTTCGACGGTGCGCTCAACCTGTCCAACGCCGACGGCCCGGCGAAGGCGCAGCGCGCCTACGTCCAGATCTTTCGCAATGGGATCGTCGAGGCGGTCTACGCTGGCTTTGCCAACCGTCAGGCCATGCATGGCAATCCGATGATGAAAGTGCCCATCATCGAGGGCACCCTGCTAACCAACGGCCTGCGGTACCTCAAGTCTCTCGTGACACTCGGCGTCGAGCCGCCGTTCGCGATCGTGGTCAGCCTCGTCAATGTGAAGGACCTGACCATTGGCTATGCGCACGGCGGTTGGCCGGACGCCGACGACATCGTCGCCCTTGATCGTGACCAGCTGCACTTTGGGGAGGTGGTCGTGGAGAGTGTGCCACAGAACAACCAGGAGCTGGCGGCGCAGATCCGGCCGATCTTCGAGCAGCTCGCCAACGCCGCCGGCCTCGCCAACTCGCCGTCCTTCGATGGCCTGGCCGGCTACCTACCGACGCACGCCTGAGCTTACGGCGATGTCCCATCCACCCACGCTCATCGTGATCGGCGAGATCGGCCGAGATCTAGTACCGCCCGCCATCAAGGACGACCTGCCCGGCACAGCCTCCGGGCGGGTGGGCGAAGACTACGCCTATCTAATCACACCGGTCGAAGAGGCGAAGGCGCGTGAGGTGCTGAGCCAGCTCGCACAGCCCTGGGCAATCGGCGCCACGGAGATCTGGGAGGCATTCCCCGGCCTCCGTGGAGAGTTCATCTGCGAGGTCGAGCGGGCCGGCTTCGACGGGCCCCTGAGCCTGGCCAGCCGACTGGACCGGACGGTTCCCGGCGATCAACTGCGGTCCAGTCGAGTGTATTTCGAGCCGGCCGTCATGATGCCGGGTCCGCCCCTGCCGGAGGCGGCCTCGACGCTGCGCGATCCGGCGGAGCTGTATGCGGTTGCCTCCTACCTGGAGGTGCTGCCCACAAACTCCCGCCTCAGCCTCCGCAAGAGCCTGGTCTTCCTTTGCGACGACTTCTCGTTGGACCTGCGGGGCCAGACGGACGTCGGGGCCGGCCTGCATTTCCTCACGCCAAAAGACTTCATCGAGTCCACCGACTTCACGACCATCTGGGCCGAACACAGGGCCATGGAGGCCGAATGGAACCTTGCGCCCGTCAAGCTACCGGCGAAGTTTAGCGGTGCCTTCGCCATCGAGGTCACGGATGAGACCGAGATCACACATGCTCAGGCTGTCGTGTCGCGGTTGATCGCGGCGGCGGGCCTGACCACGCCTGTGCGTGGGCGGGGCCTGCTCCAGCTGCGGTTCGAACTGGACGGGTTCAGCATCCGTCATCTATGGCGCGAGCAATGGACCCTGCCGGAAGCGGACCACCGCAAGGGAGCGCGGCACACGGTGAGGCCGGAAGACACGGACTTCTGGCGCGCTTGCGAGATCGTCCTGCGCGACACGCCTGCGCTTTTTGCTAAAGCCAATGACGATTTCCGGTCTCTCGCGCTGGAGACTTTCGGCGACTCTCGCCACTCGAACGTCCCGGCGCTGCAGTACGTCCAGACCTGGATGGCGATCGAGCGCCTGCTCTCGTTCAAGACGGAGACGACCGCGCAGCTGGCCACCGTCCTCTGCGCGCTTGAGGCGGCTCCGAAGCGGCCGGCTGCGTTCGACCACTACAAGAAGCGCTACGATCTGCGTTCGCGGATCGCCCACGGCTATGCGTTCAAGCGCGACCAGGAGATCCACACGGCGGTGCGTGAAGCCGTGGGGATCTTCGGGCGCGTCTTTCGGCTCGCCCTCGCCATGGAAACCGACAAGGCCCTAAAGCGCCGGCTCCTCGATCACGTGCTCTGCGGGGTTTCGGGGGCCATCGACGATGACGCGGCGAGCGACACGCTGGCGGATGTCGAAGACGCCGAGGGCGCCTAGCGACGCTAGAAGGCCTTCCAGCCGCTCCGCCCGCCTTGCGGCGCACCCGCCGTGCGCAGCAAAGCCGATAGGGCCGCCCGCCCGGCAACCACGCGATCGTAGCTGCCACAGTCGGCGACACATGTCAGTCGCCGGGCCATCACGGTCCGCTCTAGGGTTGACTTAGCGTCGCGGCGGAGTTGGCGCCAAGCGGACACGCCGGCAGATGCCCTCGGCTATCGCAGATCAGAGGGCCGTGGCGAACGTGTAGTTCTCGGCGCCTTCCGAGTCGGCGCGCCAATTTCTTCCAATAAAAACAGCCATTTATTGGGGCGGCGAAAGCCGTCCATCAAGCGGCGCGGCGCGCCGTCTAGCGCATTTCTAGCGTGTCACGCCCACCACCCCTTTCCCGCTGCCAATCTGGCCACAACCGAGGGGAGTTGTTTTGCGGTGACACTACCAATGCGACTCGGCTATCGTTGACCACATGGCTAGATGCACAGCACCAAGACGAGGCCATCGCACTGCGAGTGGTCGAGCTGAATGCCCTGCCTGCGGCGGCGGCGGCGGCTACGGCGGCTACGGCGGCTATAGGTCGTACCCGTCATACACTCCGTCCTACACCCCCTCCTCCTCCTCGTCGGGTAGCGGCGGCGGCCGGAGTAGCGGTGGCGGGTCCAGCCGCACCGCAAAGCCCCGCTGGTCGGGAGCAGGTTCGGCTGTGTGGTACACGCCTGAACAAGTGCAGGCGCTCACGCCGGTTCGAGAAAACGTGGAGAACCTAGCGGCCTCGCAGCCTGACCTTCGAGACGTGTTTCTCTGTCATGCGTGGGATGACAGGCAAGGTGCCGCCAAAGAACTGCATGATCTGCTCGAAGCACGCGGTGTCCGCGTGTGGTTCAGCGAGAAGGACCTTGGCCTTGGGGTACCGATGATGCGGGCGATCGACAAGGGCTTGGTCAATTCGCGCGTCGGTATCGTTTTGGTGACCCCGGCTATGTTGCGACGTCTCCCGGCGGAAGGCATCGCAGACAAAGAGCTTTCGGCGCTCCTCCGGCGTGAGCGGCTCGTCCCGGTTGTTCATGGAACGACCTATGAAGAGCTTGAGAAGGTCAGCCTCCTGCTAGCCTCCCGAGCTGGGCTGAACACTGCCGAAGAGTCGATGGCGGAAGTCGCGGCCAAGCTCGCCGAGCTGGTCGCCACCTAGCATCAGCGCCCCACGCCGGGAGGCGCAGGGCGCTGAAGGTCAGGTCATGCCGATCAAGGAGATACTCGGCACCCTGGCTGCGGCGGGTTGATTATCGAGGAACCGCTCCGCTATGCCTCGGCGCGGATGGACTAGGTGTTCAGTCCCGAGGTCAAGTGGACCGGATCGCGCCGGAAGCGGTCTGGCTCATTGGCCCATGCCGTACAGATGGCTTCGTAGGGTGTGAGGCCGCGAAGGGTCTTCAGGCGCGAGGCGCAAGGTCACGCCGTCCTGGCGAACCAGGCCGACCTTTCGGCCGAGGAATAGGTTGAGCAGGGCGAAGTCGGGGCGTTGGCCGGTGACTTCGAAGGCCACCTCGATCGCATCGTTCAGCCGGCGCATTTCATGGTCGCCGTTGAGGCCCTCGGTAAGCGCCAGGTGCAAGGCCGCCGCTCGCGGATCGCCGGCCGTGTAGAGGCTCGAGCCGAAGCCGGGGAGGGCGTCGCCTTCGCGCAGGCGCCTATGATCGCCTCCTTCGCGTCCGCCGTCGCGGTGACCTCCTCGACGAAGCGGGTCAAGGTGTCGCTGCGCCCGTAGGTCAGCCGCCGCCCGGTCGAGGCGGTCAGGCCCGCCAAGGCGGCGCGGTAGGGCGTCACCCCGGTATTGGCCACGGCCCTTACGGCGTAGGTGGTGGGATCCAACTCGTGGTCGGCCGCCAAGATGAGGAGCTTGCGCACCAGCGGCCCGAGCAATTTGGGGGTCTTGGACCTGCTGACGACCACCTCGTGGATCGGCTGGGCGGACGGACGGTCCAGACCCACCATGATGGCGGCGAACCACCGCATCACCTCCGCGGCCCAGCGGGCCGCGCAAGGACTATGGGGGACGCGGCCAGGCCGTGGTGCGGCCATCCTCGTCCCCCATTCCGGCTCTGACCGTCCATCGGGCTGGGCCGCGTCCGCCATCAGTGCGGAACGTGGAGTTTGGCGTCCGGGGACCCTAGTTCTGCCAGGTCCGGCTGCGGGCCAGTTCGCTGCGGCGTGTGCGGAATTTCTCCGTCGGGCCGCCGTCCGTCCAACCATGCACCAGGTCGGCGCCTAGGAGGCGAGCCAGCCGTTCGTCGCTGTCCTGCAGGAAGTCGTCCGGCACGGTGCGGCGATAATCTTCCTGAGGGATCATGTACTCCCGGCAGAAGTAGGTCGCCAGGTTGACCCGTAGTCCAGGCGTCTTGCGTGGGAACGAGCCGTGCCAGGTGTTGCCGTGCCAGATCACGGCCGATCCGGCGGGGACCTCGATCGGAATCACGTGCTCATAGCGTTGATTGCCGTCCAGGCCCTGTTCCCACTTGGTCGGCTGGCGGTGCAGGCGGTGGCTGCCGGGCACCATGGCCAGGCATCCGCCCTCTTCGGTGTAGTCGGTCAGCGCGTAGTTGGTGTTGGCCACGTGGGAGTAGGCGGAGAACGGATCGGGGATGCCGTTGCCGGTGTCGCTGTGGGTCAGCAGACCCGCGCCGCCGGGCCCCTTCAGGTGGCAGGTCAGGCTGGAGAGGATGCAGTGCTTGCCCAGCAGGTAGGTGATCAGCGCCAGCTGTTGAGGCTGCATCACCGGCTTGCGGAAGATCGGATCCTTGTAGAGCAGGTAGGGGATCAGCTCGACCTCCTTGTGATCCTGCTCGTTCTCCAGATCCAACTTCCGGCCCATCCGCGCCTCGGCCAGGCCGATGATCTTGTCGCGCAGACCTTTCACCGTCTCCGGATCGAGCGCGTTCTCGATGACCGTGAAGCCGTAGGCCTCAAGCTCGGCCAGGTTGGTTTCGAGGCCAAGTTCGCGGATCTCCCGATAGATGTCGTTGAGGTCCGGCGTGGCGCTCCAGTTGCCGATTTCCATGGTTTCTCTCCCTGATTTTGCTCATGCAACGCTTTTTTGCCACTAAGTGTCAAGTGGCGCTGAGTGACATTTTAGGTCGATCAATCAATCAGCGCCCAGTTGACATATGGCAACAATCCGCTTTTGCTACTGAGTGACATCAGCGCCTTGGGCGACTGCAAAAACAAGACGTCGGGAGGAAGCAATGCTCGGGGGAAACCTTGGACGACCGCGTGCGCGTCATCGCGCCATGATGCTCGCGCTCATGGGGGGCGCGTCGCTGCTCTCCGCCGCCCATGACGCGGCGGCGCAGACCGCCGGCGCCGGCGTCCCGGACCTGGAGGAGGTGGTCGTCACCGCTCGCCGTGTCGAGGAAAACCTGCAGAGCGTTCCGGTGGCGGTGACCGCCATCGGTGAGACGGCGCTGCGCGAAAAGGGCATCACCAATCCGACTGAAGTGATGTTCAACGCACCCTCGGTGCAGATGACGACGGCCTTCGGCCGCCTCTCCGGCGGCTACAGCATTCGCGGCCTGGCGGGCGGCACCCAGGCCTATTTCGCCGAGGTCGCCGGTGGTCCCACCGAGAGCTCGGCGCCGTTCTACGACATCGGTTCGGTGCAGGTGCTGAATGGCCCGCAAGGCACCCTGTTCGGGCGCGCCAACACCGCCGGCGCGGTGCTGGTCTCGCCCAATCGCCCGGTGTTCAACAACCTGGAGGGCTCCTTCGACATCGCCCTGGGCAATCTGGGCCTGAGCCGCGTCACCGGGGTGCTGAACGTGCCCTTGATCGAGGATCAACTCGCCGTCCGCGTCGCGGTTCACCGCAACCACCTGGACGGTTACACCAAGGTGTTGGGAACCTCGCGGCGTCTGAACGAGAACGACAGCGAGAACGCCCGGATTTCAGTGGAGTGGCGGCCAGGCGCGGGCAAGTTCCGCAACTACGCGGTGCTCGACTATTACAATGTCGAACAGGCCTCCGGCGCCATGGTGCTGGCGGCGATCAACCCGAGGCTCGCGCTCTATAACCTGCCGGCCAATATCAGCGCGCCGAACGGCCTGACCGTCGGCACGGCCACCTTCGGCGCCGCCTGCAACACCGCCATCGCCGCCGGACGGGCCAGCGACCTGAACGCCTGCATCGATCAGCGCCTGCGCGTGGCCGCCACCTTCCGCCCGGCGATCGAGGCCGAATTCAATCGCGTCAAAGGCGGCGGCGACGCAGTGCGTTCGGTCCCCGGCGACTCGCTGTTGGACCAGAGCGAGAAGCTGCGGAAGTACACCTTCGTCAATCAGACCGAATACGACTTCGGCGACCTGGGCTTCACCACCGCGACCCTACGCAACATCTTCGGTTATCAGGCCACCACCGGGGTCACCGGCTGGGACGTGGACGGTCTGGGCGGCCTGATCCAATCGTCGGTCTCGGTGTCCACCGCCTCGTCCTACCACTTCACGCCCTCGGCCAATCAGTCGGGCAGCTCGGCGGTGTTCGAACCTGGCCCGTACCAGAAGGTCTATTCCAACGAGACCCAGCTGCGCGGCGTGGCGGGCGAGGGGCTGCTCGACTGGAGCATCGGCGGCTACTACCAAAACACCCCGGGCGTCCGGAACCTGGAGGGGATCCGCAACCTCAGCCGGGTCTACTCGGGCATCACCCTGTCGACGCTGGGCTACAATCCGTCCTTCCCCTTCGCCGACGGGGGCTACACCAAACAGCGGGCGGTCTATGGCCAGGCCACGGCCGATATCGGCTTCCTGGCGCCGTTCATCTCGGGCCTGCATGTCACCGGCGGCATCCGCAAGTCCTGGGATAAGTCCGAGCTGCGCTCCCGCGCCGCCCTGACCGATGTCGCGACCGGCCACTACTATCCCGGCGCCTCCAGCAGCGCGGTCACCAAAAGCGACGGTTGGAACTCCACCATTTCCATTGACGGCCAGGTCACCGACGACCTGCTGGTCTATGTCGCGACCCGTAAGGGCTATCGCCCGGGCGGCATCAACCAGACGCTCAACACTGCGGGTCTGCCGAACTTCACGCCGACCTATGCGCCCGAGACCGTCGAGGACGTCGAGTTGGGAGCCAAGTTCGACTTCCGGCTGGGCGACGCGCGTGGCCGTATCAACGGGGCGCTCTACCGCACGGAATATTCCGACATTCAGCGGACCTTCAACGCCTCGGTCGCCGGCGTGACCACCACCTATGTGGTCAACGCCTCAGCCGCGGTGATCAAGGGCGCGGAACTGCAAGGCCAGGTCCTGTGGGGCGATTGGGACCTGTCGGCGAACTACTCCTACAGCGATCCTAAGTTCACCGACTGGATCGGCAGCGACCCCTTGGCCCTCATTCGGCCGGGCGACGCTCGTTGCCTGTCTGGCTCGACGGCTGGGATCTGCCTGATCGACCTGGCCTCCAACCCGTTCCCGAACATCTCCAAGCATCAGGGCAGCTTCACGGCCAAGTACAACCTGCCCACGTCCGACGAGTTGGGCCGCATCTCGATCTCGGCCACGGCCTACCACCAGTCGCGCCGCTACTTCAGCGACGCGGCCGAGCGGAACGTCCAGGTCTATGGCGAGGCGGTTCGTGACGCGATCTCGCAGAAGGCCTTCTCCCGTCTCAACCTTCGGGTCGACTGGCGCAATGTGCGTGGCAGCGACTTCAGCCTCGCGGCCTTCGCCAACAATGTCACCGATGTCGACTACGCGCTGACCACCGTCACCCAACTCCATTCCTTGGGTACGGCTGTGAAGCTGTACGGCGAGCCGCGCACCTTCGGTGTCGAGCTGCGCTACGCGTTCGGACAATGACCATGAAGTACGTTTTCGCGAGCCCCGGCTGGATGGCCTTCATGCATGGGATGGTCGCCGAGCGCGCCAGCCGCCTTGCGGCTGAGGCGCCCGACATATCCTGGTCGCTCTGCGAGGTGTTCACCGATCCGCCGGCCTCGTTGTCGGCGGACGGGGCGCCGATCGCCTGGCATGTCATCGTCCGTGACGGGGAGGTGACCTTCGCGGCCACCGAGTCCGACGCCGTCGAGTTCAAGGTGATCGTCGACTACGAGGGCGTCGTGCCGCTGGGGCGCTACGATACGAGGGGCGATCCCGATCGCGCCGCCGAGCTGACTGCGATGAGCCAGGCGCTCATCGCGGAGGGCCGGATGCAAACCATCGGCGACCGCTCGAACCGCGATCCGCGTATCGGCAACTTCCACGATCCGATCGCGCGGGTGACGGCCTAGGTCAGTTGCGCCAGCAGTCCTTCGCGAACTGCGCGAACGACTTCCAGTTCGGCGGTCTCCAACTCGGCGTAGGCCTCGTTGGCGAAGATCATCGCGCCCACCGCGAAGTTGCCGCCCACCAGCGCCGCGGCGGCGACCTTGGTCAGGATGTCCTTGGTCGGGTCGCGGCCGAGGTCGGCGCACATCGCCTCGGCGATCATGTCCTGGTACTGCGCCTGGATCGCCAGGAAAGCGGGGCCGACGGCCGGTTCGTTGCGTGCAAAGGCCCGCGTGTTGGCCAGCCGGCCTCGCCGCATCATGTCACGGGCGTGGGCGATCACGTGCTCCTGCCACAGGTCGATCACGTGGGTCTTCCCGCGCGTGGCGACCAGGTCACGGAACTCTTCCAGGGCGGCGTACTGGGAGTGCAACACCAGATGCGCCTTGGTCGGGAAATAGCGCAGCAGGGTGCGCTTGTGGACGTCGGCCGCGTCGGCGATCTCATCCAGGGTCGTGCCGTCGTAGCCCTTCTCGAAGAAGAACTTGATCGCCGCCTGCGCGATCTGATCCCGGGTTCTCTCCCGCTTGCGGGCCCTCAATCCGACATCGTTCATGTTCGCCGCCTCCACGACTGATCAACCACCTTGACACCGTCGATGCAACATCGCCTCGTGTCACTAAGCGGCGAATGTCACTCATTAACTAACACACGCGGACGCTTGGAAAACAAGCGCGGGGGGGAGAGATGGTAGCCAACGACACATCCTCGGCGAAAGATGGCTTCGCGCCCGCCGCGCAGGCCGTTCCCCGCCGGGCTGGCCTGACGTTGCGAACCAAGCTGTTCTTTGGCCTGGGCGAGGCGGGGGAGGGCGTGAAGACCGCCGCCCTCGAGACCTTCCTGTTCTTCTACTACGTCCAGGTGGTCGGCCTGTCGGGGACGCTCACCGGCCTGGCCCTGTTCGTCGCCCTGTTGGCCGACGGTCTCAGCGACCCGCTGGTCGGCGCCTGGTCGGACCGCACCCGAACCCGGCTTGGTCGACGCCATCCCTTCCTCTACGCCGCGCCGATTCCGTTGGCGATGGCGCTGTATGGTCTGTTCCTGCCGCCGGCCGGACTACCGGAAGTGGGTATGTTTCTATGGCTGGCGGGTTTCGCCATCCTCGCCCGTTTCGCCATGACGCTCTACTTCGTGCCGCACATGGCGCTCGGCGCAGAGCTCAGCCACGACTTCGATGAACGGGTGTCCATCGGCGGCTATCGGGTGCTGTTTGGCTACATCGGCCGCATCGTGGCGTTGGCCCTGGCGTTCACGGTGTTTTTCGCCGCCCGTGAGGGCTACGCCAACGGCCAGCTCGATCCCAGCGCCTATCCGCCCTTCGCCCTGGCCTGCGGCGCCCTGGTGGCGGCCTTCGTGATCATCTCGGCGCTCGGCACCCAGAAGGCGGCCCTGGCGATCGCGCCGAAGACCCAGCCGTCGGTGGCCGCGCCGCGCGGCATGATCGCATCGCTGAGGGCCGCCATGGCCTCGCCCTCGTTCCGGGCGCTCTATGTCGCCCTGTTGGTCATGTACATCTACAACGGTGTCCAGGGGGCGCTGGCCCTGCACATGAACACCTACTTCTGGCTCCTGCAGCCGATGCAGGTGCAGATGGTCTTCTACGCCTCGCTGGTCGGTTACGTCGTCGGGATTCCCATCGCTCGACCGGCCGCCAGGCACTTTGACAAGAAGCTGGCCTATATGGTCGCCATCGCCGGCTCTTGCATTGTCGGCTCCTCGCCCACGATCCTGCGACTGTTGGGGCTCTTTCCAACGGAGGCGAACCTGGTGCTGCCCCTGCTGACCGGGGCGAGCTTCCTGGCCGGGCTGATCGGCTCCATCCCCGTGGTGTTGTCGGCCGCCATGCTGGCCGACGTGGCTGATGAGTACGAGCATGATCACGGCGGCCGGGCCGAGGGGCTGTTTTTCGGCGCCAACGCCTTCTGCCGCAAAGCTTCGCTCGGTCTGGGCGGCGCGGCGGCCGGCATCGTCATCGACCTGATCCGCTTTCCAACCAAGGTTGCGCCCGGCGATGTCCCGGCTGACGCCCTGGTCCGACTTGGGGTCACCTATGGCCCGGTGATGCTTGTGGTTCTGCTGGGCGGGTTGATGATCATGGCGCCCTACAATCTGGACCGCCGCCGTCATGAAGGGATCATGGCGGCTCTGGCTGGTCGCAAGGCCGGCCAAGACCTGGCGTGATCTTGGGGCTGCTCGCAGATCGGAGGGCTGTAGCGAGCGCGTAGTTCTCGGCGCCTTCCGAGTCGGCGCACCTACGCCATTCTTCGCTGTGATGTCCGGCCGCATCCGCAGAATAGCCGACCCTACGCTGCCGACGGTGGGCTCCGCGCATCGGCCAAGGCGTGACACTGCTCCGCTGTGACTATGCTCGCCGCTTGGTGCGAGATGCGAGGCGACTTCAGGTACTTCCGCACCGATCGGATGGATTCAGCCCGCGTATTCGCCGAACGTTTCCCCGAACGAGGCGCGGTCCTCCGCGCCCGTTGGCGCACCGCCATGGACGCGGAGCGTTGGCGCTATGTTCGTGACTGGGCCGCCGGTCATTTCCTGGACGTCGACTTCGATGGGCCTGAACCGCCGAGCGAAGATGCCTAGCGCCGGATGTGTCGATGCAACCCTTGGCGATTTGTAAGTCAGTGCTTATTATTATTCTCTGAGTGGAGAATGATTATGACGCGCCCGGCACGGCTCTATACCCCCTCGGAAGCGGCGGCTGTAAGCGGCCTGCGTCTGAAGGCGGTCAACAATTTGATCGACAAGCACATCGTCGATGTCGCGCCCCCGATCCGGGGCGGTCGTGCCCCACGACGCTATCTGACCCATAGCCACTTGCTCTGCATGCGACTGGAGCATTTTCTGGCGGGCAGTCTGCCGGTCGAGCGGCGCCAGCGTCTCTTCGAGGAGGTGGCGGCGCATCCCAACGCCAAAATGGTCAAGGCCAGTAGCGTCTTGCATGTCGATGTGGCCGAGGCGCGCAAAGATGTAGACGCCCGCGTCCGCGACCTGGAGGAGGCGGAAGCCTGGATCCATAGCGATCCCGCGATCATGGGCGGCGAGCCGGTCTTCAAGGGGACGCGAATTCCCGTCTACAGCATCGCTGCCATGCTCGATGCCGGCGCGGATCGCGAGGATCTTCTGTCGGGTTACGGCGGGTTGGACGTCCGCAAGCTCAACCTGGCCCAGCTATGGGTGGCGGCGCACCCGCGACGGGGCAGGCCAAAGCGTCTGCTCGACCGTGGTGTGACACCGACCTCCAGTAAGCGGATCTCGCTCAAAGGAGATCCGCTTAAGATCGCCAAGGACGCGGTGGGTTCGCGTTGAATTTTCTGATCGACGAGTGCCTTCACACCTCCCTGGTCGAGGTCGCCCAACTGCGCGGCCATGAGGCGACCCACGTCACTTGGCGCGGCATGGGCGGGATGCAGGATTGGAACCTGATGGGACCAATCCGCGACGAGTTTCTCACCTTCGTCACCAACAATGCCAAGGACTTTCGCCGCCTCTACGCCGAGGCGGAAGTACATGCCGGCCTACTGATCGTCGTGCCCCAGGTCCCGCCAAGCGAACAGCGGGATCTGTTTGACGCCCTCCTCGAGGAGATCGAAGGTCAGGACCTTCTGAACGAGGTCGTTGAGATCGCCTATGCCGACGGCGAGGCCGAGATCATGCGCTATCCGCTGCCGCTCTGATCGGCTCGGGGAGAGTCGAACACCGGCTGGCAGCTGATCTAGCGAGGCGATCCCCTGCGTCTTCAGGTTCCATCCCACAGCAGCTCCATTCCCGGTCGCCGCCACTAGCCGCGGCACGGGAGAAGTACTCAGTTTAAAGGATGGCGCAGCGTTTGACCGTCACCATCCAACTACGCAGCAAACTTCGGCAACCCACCTTCCAGAGACCATGGCGAGGTCCACTTCTCGGAAAGGGTAGGTAGGCGACCATCTGATGACCGCTCCCCGCCACATTCCGTAACCTCCAAACGGTTGCTCTTAGGCTGGAAGCTCGAGCAATCGCACATGTCCGCTGTCATTAAGTTGGCGCGGACCAGCCTGAGGTGGTTTTGACAGTGACTAGGGTTTCAGGCGAACGCCCGGGCCGCCATGGGCGTCGGCGTTCAGGAAAGTCACACCGCCTTCTTCGAGGGCCGTTTGAATTCGGTTTAAGTTGGCGGCGAGGATACCGCCCCGTTCCGTTTCGAACCGCAGGATGGTGGAGTCCGCCACGCCAGACCGCGCTGCAAGTTCGCGAACGCTGATGCCGAGGCCCGCACGAGCCATCCTGACTTGAGGCGCTAAAAGCATGTGACCGAAATTCCTTCTCATGTGATGGAATTTCGTTGACTTGGTCATCGAAATTCGTTCGAGTGTAGCGGCATTCCTTTCAAACTTCACCGATCAGCACGTGGATCGGGCCGAGCGCTTGCGCCGGGAGCCACCGCATGTCTGATGACCGGATAAATCCCACTGCCGTTTCCCGCCGCATGCTGCTTGGCGCGGCCACGGCCGCTCCCGCCCTAAGCCTGCTCCCCGGCGCTGAGCCTGACCCGCTGGTCGCTCGCTGCACTGATTGGCTCGCCGCCGACTTCGAGCGTGATCGGCTAAGCCGTCGCTGGGCGGCGCTAGAGGCTTGGCTGGCAGAGGAGCGCCGCTGGTTCAGCCTTTCCGAAGCCGAACGGCGCAGGCTTCCAGAGGCCGCGGAGATGTTCGAGATCGAGGAACGCCTGGATCGGTTGTCAGAAGAACTCGAGCAACGGCTGGAGTCCTTGACCCACCTGAAGGCAACCGACCTTCATGGAGCGGCCAGCAAGCTTGTCGTCGCCGCCCGCGTTCTGCTGCACGACGCCGGGCCGAGCCACGGACTGGTCGCCGACGCGGTGAAGGTGCTGACTACCCAGCGCCGTCCGGATTGCGGAGCGCCTATGTGCTCGGCCGCGCGCACGCTTGAGCGCGCCTGTGCTGACCAAATCGAGTGAACGTCAGACGCGGGCGGAGGCCAAGCGGGGCCGAAGATCGGCGTCCCAATCGTCCTCAAACTGGCGGATCGGCTTCGACTGGACGGTTTGCGCGCGACCATCACTTTTGGGGCGACCGCCAAAGTGTTTGCCAAGGCGGGGATCTTGCGGCGTGGGATCGAGGACCGGATGACCGATCCGGCGGCTGGGCAAGAGCGGCCAAGCGCGTTCCGGCAGGCGCCTACTGGGGTCGGAACCTCGATGCCTTCAATGACATCCTGCGGGGCGGCTTCGGCACGCCTGAAGAAGGTTTCGTGATCCGCTGGATCAACTCCGACCAGGCGCGCGAGCACCTTGGCTATGGGGAAACCGTCAAGAGATTTGAGGAGATGTTCTGGGAGTGCCACCCGGAGAATAAAGACCACGTGTATGGCATGCTAACGGAAGCCCGGGCAGGAAAGGGCGAGACGGTCTTCGATCAGCTAATCGAGATCATCCGCACCCACGGACCAGGGGGAGAAGAGGCAGACGACAACGTCCACTTGGCTCTTCTATAGAGAGGTCCGCTGTCCACCCTAAGCGGACAATCACAGGGTCAGCGCCTGTTTCCGAAGCGTCAGTTCTAGCTGCGGCAGATCGGCGTTTCGCGATTGAAGCGATCCCAAACAACTGTCGTGCCGCTCTGCACCATCGCGCAGTTTATCTCAACGCCGCCGGGTGTGCTGCAAATCGCCGTAACTCGGTTGTAGCTTTGGCCGGTCGGAAAGCATGTGATCGTGCGGTTCGCTGTGAGCCGCACGAGGGTCGCCCGTGCCGCTTCGGCCGATGCCGAGGGGCACGGGTGGCCCGGCGAGCATGTTCCGTCGATTTCGCGGGCCGCGACAGCATGAAGGCGGATGCGGGTTCCATCGGCGCAGCGCAGCGTGTCGCCGTCATGCACACTCGCAACCCGGCACGGGAAGGACGCCGGTTCCAACGCCTCGCTCATCACGGGCGGCGACTGCGTCCGAAACTGGTCGGATGAAGGCCAAAGCATAACCGCGCCAAACGCGACGACCATGACGGTCCCGACCAACACCACATAGCCCCACCTCGAACCAAGCGGCTTCACAGGCGCTTTATGGTTCGGAGTTCTACGACGGACCATGTGCGTGATCGGTCCGGTAAGGGCGACCACCGCCGCGCCGCCGACGAACGCCCATACGGCAATTTCGGCCGATACGTTGAAGCGCGTCGTAGCGGCTCCGCAGGCTGCTAACCATCCGACGATGATTAGCTCTTGGACCCATCGCCGCCGCAGCCAATTCCGGGGGTATGTTCGGCGGTTTCCGTATGCCATCGGCTCAACGTAGAGAGGCACCGCCAAGGGCGGATTAACGGGTATCGAACTGCCGCCGAGCTACGTTCCGGCGGTCAGCGGACGAAGTCCGCGGTGCGCGCGGTAGGGTTGCTAACGGCCCGCTTGACGCGCAGGTTGCAGCCCTTGCGGGGGCATCTATGCGCTATACGAACCATCCGGCGCTCGCGGCGCCTTTGGCCATCAGCCTGACGGCGGCCAGTCCGCTCTGCGCGACCGGTGCGCCTATGGACAAGCGTGGGTCCTGTTCGCACCATGACGGCGCTTGCGGCTGTAGCAGCCCGACCGGGACGCAGTATTGCTGCGACAGCCCCATCTGCCAGTGTGACGCATGAGCGTGAGTTCCGGCTGGACTACGGTCGTCGCCGTCGTGGTCGGCCTCGCCGTGCTCTCTTCGTGCTTGGAAAATCGCCGGGAGGCGCGGCTCCAGACCCAGGAGGACGCTGCGGCGGACGCCGCCGCAGATGCCGTCGCAGATAGTGCAGCGGATGCGTCAGAACGAGCGGAAGTCGCAGCAGAGGCTGTGGCGGGCACGACCTACGCCGACCAGGGCATGCCGTATGGCTGCACCGACGATTGCTCCGGTCATGAGGCGGGATATCGGTGGGCCGAGGACCACGAGATCAACGACCCGTCCGATTGTGGCGGCAACAGTCAATCATTCATCGAAGGGTGCGAAGCTCGCGCAGAGGCCTACGAGGAGGCGCTGGAAGAAGCGTCTGAAGAGCCCTCGGAGGACTGAGAGAAGCCTCGTCCTCTTCCCAAATTGCCCCGATGGCTCGCCCGACGGTGCGATAGGCACGAGGTCGAGCAGATTAACGTTCGGCATCGCAGATCAGAGGGCTGTGGCGAGCGTGTAGTTCTCGGCGCCTTCCGAGTCGGCGCGCCACTTACTTTCCCCAAGAACTTCGAAAACTTGGCGGGGTCGGGATTTCCCGCCCCGGTGAGCTGGCTGGCTCGATTTACATGTGGGTCGACCTGCTTGGCTATGCCTGCCTGTTGGCGACAACCCACCAGATGCTGAAGGCGCTCGACCTGCGGGCCGAGACGCCCGGCGCCGGCGCGCCGCTGTCGGGACGTTGCTGAGCGACGCTGGCGAGCAGGGCATAGCCTTACCGAAGTTTCACTAGCGATTTTTGGCCTGGGCCCTACGTTCTCTTCAACGAGACAAGTCGAGAGCCCGCCACCCAGAGATACTTTTAGATCAGCCGATCCTATGTGGCGGTAAATTCTCTTCGTGGTTCCGCCATCGCTTGGCCTCTGCTTCATCAAATTCAATATTCGCGACCGCGTCGGCGCTTGCGTTCTGCACGACTGGAATTTCTATGATCCGTCCGAACTTCCGCATGGCTGCATGCCTGGCTGTCGTCTGCCTGACAGCGGCGTCTCCGGCGCTCGCGGCGCAGCCCGCCGCGCGCCCCGACAGGAGCGCCGCCCTGGATACGATGATCGACAAGGCGATGGCGGAGAACCCAGGCATTCCGGCGATGGCGGTCCTGGTCATTCGCGACGGCAAGGTGGCCGAACAGGCCGTTCGCGGCGTTCGCGCCAGCGACGCCCCCGACAAGGCGCAGGCGAACGACGTCTGGCACATCGGCTCGGACGCCAAGGCCATGACGGCGACGATGATCGCGCGCCTGGTCGATCGCGGCGTGCTGTCCTGGTCAGCGCCTCTGAAGACCATGCTGCCCGGCGTGTCGATGCGCCCTGAGTATGAGAGCGTCACCCTGGCCGACCTGTTGTCGCACCGCGCGGGCCTGCGTGACCTGGACGATACGGCCGACGCGGCCATGATCGAGGCGGCCTTTGTCGACACGCGGCCGCTGCCGCAGCAGCGCCTGGCCTTTGCGGGCGTCGTGCTGAACGAGGCCCCCATCGGCCCGGCGCGCGGAGAGTCGGCCTATTCCAACAGCGACTATCTGCTGGCCGCCGCCGTAGCCGAGCAGGCCACCGGCAAGTCGTTTGAGCAGCTGATGCAGGACGAGGTCTTCCACCCGCTCGGCATGAGCGTCGTCTACGCCCCGTCGGAACGGGGGCAGGTCCTGGGCCATCGCGAGGGCAAGCCGCTGACCGGGATTCGCGCCGACAATCCGCCGCTGTTCGCGCCGGCCGGCGCGGTCAAGCTGAGCATGGGCGACTGGGCCCGCTTCCCCATCGATCAGATGGCGGGTGAGAAGGGGCGTGGGGCGCTGCTGCCCGCCGCCGCCTATTCCACCCTGCACACGCCACAGGGCGACACCGCGTCGGCCTTGGGCTGGGGCGTGCGCAACACCTGGCCCGCCAAGGCGCCGATCCGCCTCCTGATGCACGCCGGATCCAACGGCTACTGGGACGCCCTGATCGCGCTGGCTCCAGATAGCGAAGGCGGCGTGTTGATCGTCGCCAATGCGGGCGGCGACGAGGTCGAGGGCGTGCAGACCGGGATCCTCATGACCTTGATGGCCGACGTGGCTGCGTCGGCGGCCCGCTAGTCCCGGTCAGAACCGCCGTCGGTGGATGCGCGCCAGGGCGGCCACCGCGGCGGCGGCGAAGTCGCCGCAGCGCTGGGCGCTTTCGGGATCGCCGGCCTCACCTCCGGCGGTGATCGCGCCGTCTTCGCTGAGCGTCCAGCTCCAGCGTTCGGGCCCCTTCTGGACGACGATCTCGTAGGCGGTCTCGACGCGGCGCTCGGTGGTTTGCATGGTTCTCACCCTGTTGGATGGGGCCATCCTGGCGCCGCCCCGTCCACGGCGGTTGACGGCGCCGTGGAGAGCTCTTGCAGACGCCAAGGAGCTTTGGTGCAGACGCGCCCTACGACCGGTCGCGGCCAAGATCGGCGCGCGGCAGGGTGACCACGAACCGCGCCCCGGCCGGGGCGTCGAGCAGCTCGATGGTGGCGTTGTCGGCGGCCAGCAACGAGCGGGCGATGGAGAGGCCAAGGCCGGTCCCGCCCTGGGCGCGCTGGGTGGTGAAGAACGGCTCGAACAGCCGGGCGCGGTCGGGCGCCGGGACGCCGGGGCCGTCGTCGACGACCTCCACGACCACGGCGGCCGGCATGGCGCTGGCGCTGATCGTCGCGCGCCCCGCTCCGGCCTGGCGGCTGTTCTGCAGCAATACGCTCAGCACGGTGTCCAGGCTGGCGGCCGGGACGCCGACGGCCGGCAGGACCGGCGGGCTTTCGACCTCGACCTGGAAGCTATCGTTCTGGGCGGCGTCGGCGGCCCGGCGGATCGGGCCTGCGACATCGACATTGAGGTCCGCGCCGGGCCTGGCCATGTCGGCTCGCGCCAGGTCGAGCAGCCGGGTGACCAACTGCGACAGCCGGCTGTTGTCGGCGGCGATGTTCTCCAGGAACCGCCGACGTTCTTCGGGCTGCATGGTCTCGCCATGGTCCTGCAACAGCTCCACCGCGCCGCCGATGCCGGCCAGCGGGGTCTTGAACTCGTGGCTGACGGCGGCGGCGAAGTCGCGGAGGTAGCCGGAGCGTCGGTCGATGGCCTGGGCCATGACCCGGAAATCCTCATAGAGGGTCTGGATCTCGATGGCGGCGGTGGACGGGGTTTCCGGGACCAGGCCCTTGCCGGCCGCGACGTCGCGCGAGGCTGCGCTCAGCGCCTCGATCGGCCGGGTGACGCCGCGCGACACCAGGCCCGACAGCAGGATCAGCAGGCCGAAGATCCCCGCCGCGCCCAGGGCGATCTTGCCGCGATCCTCATAGATCCCTCGGAACAGGGCGCGCGGCGAACGCGACAACAGGATCACGCCCATCACCTGGTCGCCGACCTGGACCGGGCGGGCGTGGTGCAGGCGGATCCCCGATGCGCGGCTCAGCCATTCAAGGGAATAGGTCGGGTGATAGTCGCCGTTGCGGCGCAACACGCTTTGCGGCCGCCCGCCCAGCGCCGAGCGAACCTCGGGCAGGTCGGCCAGCGATCCGCCGCGCCCCTCGCCGATCACCACCTGGCCGCGACGGTCGAGGAACACCGCCGAGGCCAATGTGGTCTGGGTTGTCCGGTCGAACACCGGGGCCAAGGCGCGGCTCATGACCACGGCGGCGTCGTCGAGCGGCGCCAAGCCCGGGTCGGGCGGCGGCCGTTCGGGAAGGATGGGCGAGCCGCGCAGGTCGACGCTGGTCGGCTCGGGGCGGTAGTAGTCCGGCGCTTGGTGATCGCTCGGCCCGGGCCCCGCCGCTCCGCCGCCGCCCGGCCATTGCACCGCGGCGAGCGCGGCGAGAGCCGCGCCCTGGGCCACCAGTTCGGCCTCGGTCTGGCGTACCAGGGTGTTCTCGTAGACCCGCAGGAAGATCGCGCTGATCCCCGGCATGGCGGCGGCGAACAGCAGGACCGCCAGCAGGATCGTGCGCAGCCGCAGGCGCGGCCAGTGACGCTTGGCCAGGTCCTTGAGGGCGCCGATCACGCCGGCGCGCCGAGACAGGCTCCGAGCCGGTAGCCGACCCCGGCGCGGGTCTCGATGATGTCGTGCGCGCCCAGCGCCGTGAACTTGGTGCGCAGGTTGCGGACGTGGCTGTCGATGGTCCGGTCGGTGATGGCGAAGCCGGGGCCGCGCAGCCGGTCGATGATCTCGTCGCGGCTGAACACCTTGGCCGGGGTCGCGGCCAGGGCCCGCAGGATGCCGAATTCGGTGACGGTCAGGGGCAGCGGCTGGCCGTCCCACGCCGCGATCCAGGCCTCAGGATCTAGGCTGAGGCGGCCATGCAGGACCAGGCCCTGCGGCGGCGCGGGCGGCGCCCCGGCCCGCGCCCGTCGCAGGATCGCGCTCACCCGGGCGACCACCTCGCGGGGGCTGAAGGGCTTGACCACGTAGTCGTCGGCGCCGAGTTCGATGCCCAGCACCCGGTCAATCTCCTCGTCGCGGGACGAGAGGAACAGGATCGGCAGGTCGCTCTTGGCGCGCATTCGGCGGCAGACCTCCAGGCCGTTCAGCCGTGGCATGTTGATGTCCAGCACCACCAGGTCCGGGGGCGAGGTCTCGATCCGCGCCAGGGCCGCCTCGCCGTCGGCGGCCTCGCAGGTCTCCATCCCGGCTTTTTCCAGGGCGAAGGCCAGCAACTGGCGGATATGCGGGTCGTCGTCGACGATCAGGATGTTTGGCGCCATGGGCTCATGTTCCGTCTTGTGGGGGCGCGGTCAACGGCTGGGGTTTGCTGCGCCAGTCGCAGCTGCGCTGATCGGGGGGCGGAAGCGGCGTTGGAAGCTGGCCAAGGCGGCTGGCGGCGGTGTCCAGCCGGCGCTGTCCGCGCCAGGTCCAGCTGCGCCATTGCGACTGTCGATCGGCAAGCTCAGTCATGTTCTCGGACCTGATCCAGGCGACCTGACGGCGCATGTCGGCCGGCAGGGGGCGTTGTTCCAGGTCGACAAGCGGCACGAGGGCGGCGTCGTTCAGCCCTGCGAGGTAGCAGAGGTCCAGTTCTGCGCCGCCGCCGCCGACCTCCCGCGCATGGCGGACGTTCCAGGCGGCCGAGATCGCGCCGACATCGACGATGCTGGCGAGCGTCAGGGTCAGGCCGAGCGCCAGCGCATTGGCGTTGATCAGCCAGCTCGGGCTCTTGCCGGCCAGCAGCCGCACGCAGATCAGCACCAGGCCCACGGCCACCAGCGCCATCCAGGTCAGGGCTGAAATCCGGAGGCCCGTCAGGCCGTAGGCCTCGACATAGTCCAGGGTCCGCAGAGCGCTGGAGGCGACCAGCAGGATGTTCTGGGCCACCCAGGCGATCACCAGCCCGCGGATCAGCGGCCGCTCGGCGCTCGGAGTTCCCGGGTGCAGGAAGGCCAGGACGAAGGCGCCGGCCAGCAGGGCGGTGAAGATCAGCATATAGGCGCCGCGATGGGCGTACTGCGCGAAGCTGACGCCATCGGGCAAGGCCGCGCCGCTCCACAGGAAGGCCATGTCGAGACCGTTCTGCAGGGCGAACAGGCCGTTGAACACCACCAGCGACAGGACCAGCGAAGTCGCCGAGGTCGTCAGGCCCGGCCGGATCGCCAAGGGTAGCGGCCGCCGCAGGGCTCGCGGGCGCATCGCGGCCCAGACGGCGATCGTGACCAGCAGCCAGAACAGGCCGCGCGCGATGGAAAGCTCGGGTAGTCGGAACGCCGCGAAGCCCGCCTCCAGCACAGGGTTGGCCGCCACGAAGAGACTGAGGAACAGCGCCCCGCCGAGGAGGGGGAGGGCGACCAGCGAGATGGCGCGCCGCAGCCGTCCGGGCGCCGCGCCGCGTCCCAGGACGCGCTTGGCGTCGAGGAACGGAGCCGGGACGCCGGCCAGGCCTGCGAAGACCAGGCGCTGGAACCAGCGCCAGACGTCGTCGTGCGTCCCGGCTCGCGCAGACAGGACCGCCACCGCCAGCGCGGTCCAGAACAGCAGCCAGGCCAGCAGGCCAGGATCCTCGATCATCAGCAGGGCGAAGCCCCCGGCGATGGCTAGAGCCCAGGCTCCTCGGCGGTCGCGGCGCAGCGCGGGATGGACCAGCGCCGCGCCCAGGGCCAGGGCGGCGGTGAAGAGCCCCAGGCTGGCGCCGGGCGTATGGTCGTAGAGCAGGTGATCGGCGAGGGCGACGAGCGTCGCGGCCAGGCCGACCTTGGTCCAGAGCGCCAAGCGCCAGCGGCCAAGCTTGAATTGCATGTGAGGCTCCCGAAGGTGAGAGCCGGTGATGCAGGGGCTGGGTCGAGCGGTGCGGGACGTCCCGTCGAGGGGCCAAGGCGATGTCGTGCAGAAGCTGTGCAGGAGCAGGTTTGCAGCCGATGACCTTTTGCGCTGGACTGCCGCTACGGCGGGTAGCTGAGTGTTGCGCCTGAAGGTTCGGCGAGGCGCTGCCCGCTCGAGCCGCGGATCATTGAATAATCAAGGAAAGATTCATGCCCGAAGCTCTCATCATCGACGCCTGCCGCACCCCGCGCGGCATCGGCAAGGTCGGCAAAGGCGCGCTCGCCGATTTCCATCCCCAGCACCTGGCCGCCGCCGTGCTGAAGGCCTTGGCCGAGCGTAACAACCTCGACACCGCCCACGTGGACGACATCATCTGGGGCACCTCCAGCCAGCGCGGCAAGCAGGGCGGCGACCTTGGCCGTATGGCGGCGCTGGACGCCGGCTATGACACCAAGGCCAGCGGCATGACGCTGGACCGCTTCTGCGGCTCGGGCATCACCACGGTGAACCTGGCCGCGGCCCAAATCATGTCGGGCATGGAAGATCTGGTGATCGCTGGCGGCACCGAGATGATGTCCTACACCTCCTCGACGGGCGACCCTTCGGTCCCGCCGATGATGGATAGCGGCAACCTGCGCCTGCGCGCGCGTCACCCGCAGACCCAGCAAGGCGTCTGCGCCGACGCCATCGCCACCCTGGAAGGCATCGACCGCCGCGCCCTGGACGAACTGGCCCTGCTGAGCCAGCAGCGCGCCGACCTCGCGATCAAGGGCGGCCACTTCGACAAGTCGCTGATCCCGGTCTATCGCGAGGACGGCAGCCTGGCCCTCGACCGTGAAGAATTCCCGCGTCCGCAGACCACCATGGAAGGCCTCTCGGGCCTGAAGCCGGCGTTCGAGATGCTGGCCAATGTGGCGGTCGACGATAAGGGCACGACCTATGGCGACCTGATCCGCCAGGTCTATCCGGACCTGAAGATCACCCACATGCACCATGCGGGTAACTCCTCGGGCGTGGTCGACGGCGCCGCCGCCGTCCTGCTGGCCTCGCCGGCCTACGCCGCTAAGCACGGTCTCAAGGCCCGCGGCCGCGTCGTGGCCATGGCCAATATGGGCGACAGCCCCACCCTGATGCTGAACGCCCCGGTGCCGGCCGCTCAGAAGGTCTTGGCCAAGGCTGGCCTGACCGTGGACGACATCGACCTGTGGGAGATCAACGAGGCCTTCGCGGTGGTGGCCGAGAAGTTCATCCGCGACCTCAAGCTCGACCGCGCCAAGGTCAATGTGAACGGCGGCGCCATGGCGCTGGGTCACCCGATCGGCGCCACCGGCTCGATCCTGATCGGCACCATCCTCGATGAACTGGAACGCCGCGACCTGAAGCGCGGCCTGGTCACCATGTGCGCCGCCGGCGGCATGGCCCCGGCGATTATCGTCGAGCGGATCTAGCAACGCCCAAAAGCCCCGGCCTCACTGGCCGGGGCGATAGGTCCGCTTCGTGTGGCGGGCCACGTCCTCGGGATAGAAGAACACCTCGCGCAGCTTGCCTTGCGAATAGAGCAGGGCCTGGTCGGCGAAGTGCGGCGAGGTCGGATCGCCGCTCTCGCCCCCGGCCGAGACAGCCACAGCCTTGATCCTTGGACCGAACTCGACGGCGGCGACGAAGCTGTTGCCGCTGGTCCCGTAGTAGCGCTTCGTACCCTCGTAACGCTTGGCGCCGAACGAGGCGAGCGAGCCCCACTGGGCCGAGGTGAAGGCCACCGGCAGGCTCGGCTTGGCGTCGTCGAACTTCTGCACGATGTCGCCGTTGTTCCGCTGGTAGCGGTTGATCTGGCCCCACGGCGTGCGCCAGTCGCCGAAGTCGGCGGCCAGGCGATCGGCGGCCTCAGTGAGCGCGGCCAGCTTCTGGTCGGGGGTCGAGGTCGCGGTCATGTAGTCATAGACCGAGACGCCGGCGCGCTTGGCCTTGGGGCCGGCGTCGGCCCAGAGCGCCTCGCCCCAGAACACCGCCAGCGAGGTCGGGACCGAGGTCTCCGACCACTTGTAGTCCCAGCCCCGCAGCGCCTCGATGGGGCCGGCCAACTTAGCCCGGCGCGGGTCGGCGGCGGGCAGGGCGTCGTAGGCGCTGGTCAAGGTCGGCAGCAGCCTGGCGAAGGCCGGCAGATAGGGATCATAGGCGGCGCTCACCAGGCCAGGCAGAGTGAAGTCTTTGCGGTCCTTCAGCACCAGGGTGGCGTGGGTTCCGCGCGGATTGGGGCCGGCGCTATCCATGTAGCGCGGATAGTCCTGGCGCTTTGGGCTGTACTCGCCCGCCGCCGAATAGGGCCAGTCATTGGTGTTGAAGATCCAGCCGTTGGCGGGGGTCAGCAGGTGGGGCGCTTCGTTCAGCGCATGCAGCCCTTGCCAGTCCGTCGCCGGGTTCGAGCCGTCCACCGGCTTGGTGTAGTCGAACTGGTCGTCGCGCCGCGGAATGAACTGCGGGTGCATGTAGGCGATCTGGCCCTTGGTGTCGGCGAAGATGGTGTTGTTCGAGGAGTTGGCGCGCAGCTCGGCGACCTTCAGGAACGAGGCGTAGTCCTTGGTCTTGGTGCGCAGGAACGACTGGCTGAGCGCCTCGACCGGCTTTTGCATCAGCGCCACAGCGATCCACTTGCCATCGGCCCTGCGGACAATCGGGCCGTGGTGGGTGCGGTAGACGGTGAAGCTCTTGCTGGTCATCTCGCCGCTCTTGGCGCGATAGGGCACGGCGATGGTCGAGACGGCGACCGGGCGCTCCTCGACCCCGTAGCGGTAGAAGAGCTTGCCGTTCTTTTCGACGATGGTTTCGGCGAACTCGTCGACCACGTCGACGCCGCTGGAAGTGTGCATCCAGCCGGCGTGCTGGTTGAAGCCCTGGTAGATGAAGAACTGGCCCCAGGTGACCGCGCCATAGGCGTTCAGCCCCTCGTCGCTGGTCGCCTGTAGTTCTGAGCGGAAGAAGAACGAGGTGTGCGGGTTGATCAGCAGCAGCGCGTGGCCGTCCTTGGTGTTGGACGGGGCGATGGCGAAGCCATTGGAGCCGGTCGGCTCCTTGAAGCGGACGTCGGCGTCGGGGTCGAGCATCGCGGTTTGCGTCGCGCCGTAGAAGGCTTCCAGCTCGGGGAGCGACACCCGCTCGATGTCGCCGCCGATGCTGCCCTCGCTGAAGCTGAGCGCCATCCACGGTTCGAACTTGGTGATGACCCGCGGCTTCACCTGCGGGTGGCTGGCCAGATAGAAGTTCAGGCCGTCGGCCCAGGCGGTCATCAGCGTCTTCAGCCAGGCCGGGCTGGCGGCGTACTTGGCCTTCAGGTCCACCGGGTCGATGAACAGCTTCATCCGCAGATCGCGGTAGATCGCCGTTTCGCCCTCGGCCTCGGCCAGGCGCCCCAGCGCATTGATGTAGTTGGTCTCGACGCGGTTGAAGTCGTCCTCGGCCTGGGCGTAGGCCATGCCGAACACCGCGTCGGCGTCGGTCTTGCCGTGGATGTGGGCGACGCCCCAGGTGTCGCGGGCGATGCTGACCTTGGCGGCCTGCTGTTTCAGGCGGCCGATCTCGTCAGCCATGGCCGGCGAGGCGGCGAGGGCTCCGCCGATGAGCAGGGTCAGGGCCAGATTCCGCACGTCGATCTCCGTCATATTGGGGCCGCGCCTGGGCGCGCGCCGTCTGCCCGGCCTCTATAGCCAAGCGGCGCGACTTTGACCGCCCGCCTTTTCTTTGCGTCTTCGGCAACCCCGTCCCATGATGGCCCCGTGCTCGTGTGGCGCAGGGACTGCAGGATTGATCGTGAAGCGAAGTGCGTTGGGTCTGGCTTTTGTTCTGGTGTTGACGGCGTGCGCCAGCCCGCGCGGGCCGCATGTGACCTGCCAAGGCGGCTTGAACGGCGCGGTCGCCCGCTCCTACGCCATGACCCGTATCGGCGACGCGCCCGAGCGGGCGCAGATCGAGGCGGCCATTGTTCGCCAACTGACCGCTGACGGCTTCGCGCGCAGCGACCAGCCGGGCTATCTGGTCGAGGTGCTCTATGGCGAGCGCCCGGCCCAGGTCGGGGCCTACGAGAAGTTGGCGCAGGCGGGCGCGCCCGACTGGCGGGTGGCTCCGGTCAAGACCCCCTGGTGGGGGCGGCGCAAGCCGACCATCGCCAAGATGAGCGTCCGTTTCATCGACGCGAAGACCGGGGCGGAAGTCTATCGCGCCAGCGCGTCGGGACGCTCGGACCTGGACAAGACGGCTGCGGACGCCGCGGCGCGGTTCGACGGGCTGGCGCGGGCGGCGTTGTCGGCTCCGGCCTGCCTTCCCGGCTAGGCGCGCGCCGTTTCGTCGTGATCGGCTGGCGGCAGGGTCACGGTGAAGCACGAGCCTTGGTCCAGCACGCTGTCGCAGGTGATCTGGCCGCCGTGTCGCAACACCACGGTTTGCACGAAGGTGAGGCCTAGGCCCACGCCGCTGACCTGCCGGCCGCCGGCCGGGATCACGCGCTGAAAACGCTCGAACAGGTGGGCGAGGCCGCCTGGCGACATGCCCCGGCCCTGGTCGCGGACGGTGCAGACCACCTTGGCCTCGGGCCCCTCGCCGAGCGTCGCCACCTGGCAGTCGATCCGGGTCTTGGGCTCGCTGTACTTGATCGCATTGTCGATCAGATTGATCAGGGCGCGGGTCATCAGGGTGCGGTCGGCCATGACCAGATGCTCTTCGTCGCCCCCCTCGGCGTGAACCTCGATCGATTTGGCGCGCGACTGCGGCCAGAGGTCGTCGATGGCGTCCAGCAGGATGTCCGAGAGGTTGACGACCTCCAGGGCGTAACGCTCGCTCTCGGCCCGGGCGAGGTTCACGAAATTGTCGGCCAGGGCCAGGGTGCGGCGCGCATAGCCCTCGACCCGCTGAACCGTCGGCTGGGAGATCCCCTGACCGCGATCCTCGGCCAGCAGGGCCAGGATCGAGGCCTGCGGCGAGCGCATGTCATGCGACAGCAGTTCCAGCACCTGCTCGCGCTGGCGGGCGGCGGTCTTCATGGCGGTGATGTCGGTGAAGCGGGTGATCCACCCGGTGAACGCCCCGGTGGAGTCGGAAAAAGCCCGATAGCGCATGTGGTAGGTCGCGCCGTCAGGCGCCTCGACCTCACCGTCGGCGTCGTCGCCGTTCTCGGCCGCCGGGACGTTGAAGACGCCGATCATCTCCTCCATCCGCCGCCCCACGGGGGAGGGCTGACCCAGGCGGGCGAAGAGGCGCTTAGCCGCGTCGTTGGCGATCAGGACGCCGCCGTCGGCGTCGGCGACCAGGGTCGGGTCGGGCAGTCCGTCGAGGGTGTCGGACATGAAACGGCGCAGGTCGCGCATGTTGCGCACGGCCTGCTGCATCAGCGCCACCTGCCGGCCGATGACGTCGTCGGCGAGCGGCGGGGCCTCGAGCGCCGGCTGGGGCAGGATGTGCGGTTCGCGCGCCAGGGCGTCCAGTTCGTCGACCATGTAGGCGCTGGCCGCCTCCAGCCGTCGCCAGCTCCAGATCGGATAGACCAGGGCCAGGCCGGCGATGGCGGCGGCCGGCGGCGCCCAGACACGCAGGAAGATCAGCAGCGCGGCGCTGAGCGCCAGCGTCGCGGCGATCAGCACCAGGCCAAGCACCATATTGGCGCGGGGCCGCAGCCGCAGCAGGCCCGCCATCAGCACCGTCAGCGGCAGCAGGGCCAGGGCCAGGACCCATCCCGTATGGGCCGGCGAGATCGCCCGGCCGGTGAGCAGGGCGTCGAGGATGTTGGCCTGAAGCTCGACCCCGGACATCACCTCGGTCTCGCTGGTCAGCGGCGTCGGGTAACGGTCGCCAAGTCCCTCGCCGGTGGCGCCGATCAGGACGAGACGATTGTGGAACACCGCCTCTGGAACCTCGCCGCGAACCACGTCGACGAAGGAGACGGTTCGGAAGTGCCCCGGCGGCCCGGCGAACGGGATCAGCATGCGCCCGTCGCGCAGGGCCTCATCGGATCTCAGTTCCGGAACGAGCTCGGCCGCGCTTGGCGGCGCAAGGCCCAGCGCGCCGCGCCGCATCAACTCCATCAGGTGCAGCCAGCGACGCTCGCCGTCGCTCTCGCCGATGAACACGCTGCGCGCCGCGCCGTCGCGGTCGAAGTGGAGGTTGACCTGCCCGACCCCGGCCGCCGCCAGTTTCAGCGGCCCAGCCGGTTCGATGGCCAGGGCGGCCGCGCCATTGGGGCCGGGAACGTCGATGAGCAGCGGCAGATAGACCGGCCCGGCGGCCTTCATCGCCGCGGCCAGGTTCAGGTCGGCCTGGGGGGTGGCGTCGGGCTCGACGAACAGCACGTCATAGGCCACGGCCTTCGGCTTGGCCTTGGCCAGGATGTTCAACAGGTCGCTGTGCAGGGCGCGAGGCCAGGGCCAGCGACCCAGGGTCTGTAGGCTGTGGTTGTCGATGGCGATGATGACGATGTCGTCGAGCGGCTCGCGCTGGCCGAGCTGCATCAGCGCGTCGTAGATCGCGGTGTCGGCGCGATCCAGGGTCTCGTTGACCACCATGTAGGTGACGATCGAGGCGGCCAGCGCCGCGGTCAGCGCCCATTCGATAAACACGCGGCGCCGGGAGGGGCCGCGGCCGGAACCTCCAGCGCGTTGGGCGGTCGGGGCGCTCAGCCGCCGATCCTGAACTGCTGGGTGGCGGACCATTTCTCATACCGCTGGCCGTCGCGGGCCACGGTCGATTGGACGCGCCAGCAATAGGTCCCGTCCGGCAGGTCGGTGACGGTCATGCGGCCGTCCGCCAGTCCCGCCTCGTCGACCAGCGGGACGCCGTCTGGCTGCGCGGTCAACTGGAAGCGATAGCTATGCTGACCCTCGCCCTCGGCCTCCCATTGGAACAGCCAGTGGTGATCGGTGGCGGTTGGCGCCTGCAGCCTCAGCCCATGGCGGAAGCGCGAGAAGCCGTAGGTGTTGGGCATGCCCTCCAGCCCATCGGCGTCCAGGGCGCTGACCTGCACGAACAGGGCGCCGTTCTTCACGTCCTGGAAGGCGGCGCGCGGTTGGTCGGTGGTGATCTCGTCGATCACGTCCAGCAGCCCGGCGTCCGCGCCCAGCCGGGCGCGATAACGCGCCGCGCCGGGGACTGGGCTCATGTCGAAGACCACCTCGGATTCGTCCTGCAGCCGCCCGGCCATGGTGAGCGTGGTCTGCGGCAACAGCGGCGCGGGCGTCGTGACGCCTGCGCCGGACGCCTTCACCCCGAACGCCGCCGGCGTGATCGAGGCCGAGCGGTCGACCAAGGAGGCGACGTTCACCTGCCCATGGACGACCTCGGTCCAGGCGCGCTGCGTCTGCGCGTCGTAGATCACCCGGAACGCCGTACCGCGCACGGCGGTGACGGAGAGCGGGGTGCGGATGGTGAAGCCGTCGCGCGGTTGCTTCATCGGCGTCACGACAGCTTCGCTGCGGCCGGCCTCCAGGGAAATCACCCGGTCGATCGACCCGGTCAGCGGCGTCAGGCGCAGCCGCTCGAGCCGGATGCGGCTCTGCGAGGGCAAGGCGACCTGCGAGCCGTCAGGCAGTTCCAGGCGGACCGAGGCGTTGGAGCCGGTGGCTACGACGGCGCCTTCTGGCAGGGCCATGCCCTTGGTGACGGGCGCGGTGCGCCCCTGCACGAGCGCGGTGGCCTCGCCGCGATAGCTCGCGACCCGCGCCTCGATGGGCGAGGTCCGCAGCAACGCCACCGGAATGTCGAGGGTCGAGCCGACCCGCATGCGGCGTGGATTGGTGATGCGGTTGCGCCGTTGAATGATGCTGTAATCGCCGGGGCGCAGCAGATAGTTGCTGCCCAGGTCGTAGAGCGTGTCGCCTCGGCGCACGATGTAGCGGACGCTCTCGGCCTTGGCGGCGGGCTTGGGCGCGGGCCACGCGGCGGCGGGCGCGACGGCGGCCGCCGCACCGAGGCTCGCCGCGACGGCGAGACGGCTCCAGTTGCTCATGTGACCGCGTAGCCCTCCGTCTCGTCGACCAGCCGCTCCAGGCGATAACCGTAGCTGTAGACCGGAGACAGCCGGAAGCCGTTTTCGGGCCGCAGGCGGAGCTTGGTGCGTACGCGCGAGACGTGCATGTCGAGGGTCCGGGTGGGCAGGTCGGGGTTGCGGCCCCAGACAGCCTCCAGGATGTGGCTCCGCGAGAGAGCCCTGTGGGTGTTGCGGAACAGCAGCAGCGCCAGGGTGAACTCCTTGGCCGTCAGGGCGATGATCTCGCCGTGGACGGTCACGGTCTTGGCCGGGACATTGAAGCTGAAGTCGGCGAACTGTTCGATCGGCCCGGCGCCCTGGGCCGGATAGGTCCTGCGCAGCAGCGCATTGACCCGCGCCACCAGCACGGCGGGCTGGACCGGCTTGACGATGTAGTCGTCGGCCCCGGCGTCCAGGCCGGCGACCACGTCCTCCTCCGCCGACCGGGCGGTCAGCAGCAGCATGGGCGGCGGCGGCTCCAGATTCTGGCGCACCCAGTCGATCACCTCCACCCCGGTCAGATCCGGCAGGTTCCAGTCGAGCACCAGGAGATCGAAGGTTTCCTGACGCAACGCGCTGATCAGCGTGCGCGCCACGCGGTACGACCAGCAGACATGGCCTTCATCGGTCAGAAGTCGGGAGATGGCCTGGGTCTGGGCGTCGTCGTCGTCGAGGGTCGCGATTCTCATGGTCGGGGAGTTTCAATTTTTCACTGTTCTCGAACATCTTAGATGTTGTCGGCCGCGAGAGAATATCCAATCGGCCAAATCGCCGCCCGTCGATGTAAACAAATGCAAACTTTACAGTTTGTGGCGTGATTTCCCAGGTGTTTTGGGGCGCCTGCTCCTTGGCGGCCGGTGTGTTTCGGCCGGGTGCGGACGTCGCCAGCCCCCTAGGGTCGAAGCGTCCGCCGGCCATCAAGAGACACGCTGTCGCGTGAGTATCTTATCGGGGGCGCAGCTTGATGTACGCGATCCTTCCAGGCGTGGCGACGCTGGGTGTGGCGGGACTTGTCTCCTGGCTCGCCGCGCATTCATCGGCCCGGCGCCGTCAGGCCGAGTCCGGATTGGCTGGGCTGAGTCCCGCCATGCCGTGGACCGGAATGTCCTGGGCGGCGAGCGAGGACGCCCGGCCGCGGCCGCGGCTGGTCGTGACCCGCTTCGGGAGCGACGCGGCGATGGGGCCGCCGCCTGCGCCGGCCGAGGGCGTGGCCGTGCGGCTCGATCGTCTGCGCCACGCGCTCGACCAACTCACCGCGCTGTTGCTGGTGGCGACGTCGGGCGACGACGGCCAGGCCAGGTTCGTTGCAAATCTGGGCGATGGCGGCGGGCCGGTTGACCGTGAGGTCGCAGCCTCGGCGATGGCCATGCGGCGGCTGGGAACCCTGATGCTCAGCGCGAGCGGAGGGGAAGCGATCCTCGTGGCGCCGTCGAGCGCCTACGGGAGCGCCGATCTCGATCAGCAAGACAGCCGGGCGATCTGGTCGGATTTCCTGGCGGCGCTCGCCTTCCTCACCGGCGCCTGCCGCCGGCACGGCTCAACGATTCATCTGGGCGAGGTGGAGGCGACGGCGCTCGCCATCGAGCACCTGTGCGTGTCGCTCGCCAAGACCGATCTGCTGATGGGGCGGCTGTGGGATCGGGACGGTTCGGGCGCTGGCGCCGCCGGTCGGCCGCGCGGCCGCGCCTGGGATTGAACGTATTATACTGTAAAGTTGCAGTCTTTTACTTGCGATAACGTCGTTCTGACGGCCAAGATCAAGACAAGTTGAAAAGCTACCCGTCGCCGATCCATCGAGTTCGGGTCGGATACATCCTTCGTCGTGGCCATGCCGCGACGCCAGAGCCCCGAGGGGAAACCGGAGACTCGTCGTCAAAGCCCAGCCCCCAGCGCCAGACGGCGTGGCGGCGGGTCTCCGGCGACCCACCCGACCTGAGGTCAGGGGAATAGACATCCTTAATTCTCCCCGGGGGCGCGAACAGGTTTGCCTGCCCGCTAGGGTCGAGTCATTGGGGTGTGGAAGGCGCTTGGCGCCACCCTAGGTTAACCCAATAGGCATCGAGATGACGGGCTTTCGCTTCGACACCATCACGCCGAGCCAAGCCCTTGGCTTCAACGGCGAAACCGACACCTTGGCGCTGGGGGCCGACAGCCGCCACTTCGTCGTGACCTACGACGCCGCGACAGGTCTGGTGACGCTGACGAACGAATTGTCCGGGAAGATCGTGGTCTTCGGCGCCGGGCTTTATGGCGACTCCTCTGAGGCAGGTTCCGCCGCCGCGCCGGACCAGGTCTTGGGTGACACAGAGAGCGCGGTCATCTCCAGCCGGCTCGGCGCCGATCATGCCGCGGCCGGGGCGGCGGCCAGCGGCGCGACCGGGCAGATCAGCGGCGACATGGACCAGCTGAGCCTCTCCACGCTCTACGGGGCTGATATCGTCAACGATTCCAAGACCAGCCTTACCTTGCTCGCCAGCGGCGCGCGGTTGGACCTGACGGGCACGGGCTTCACCTACGACGCCAATTTCCAGCTCGTCGCCGGGACGACCAGTTCGATCCATTACCAAGGACAGGGCGTGGTGATGGACATCAATGTCAGCACGCCGGTGGCGAACTTCGGCGCCTGGGTGGCGCAAGGCGCCACCCAGCAGGCGCTGTCGACCATCCTGGCCGGCCATGACGTGATCGAGGGCGGCCGAGGTAACGACCTCATCCGGACCTATGCGGGAAATGACGTCATCTACGGCGCGGGCGGGAGCGACCAGTTGTTCGGCGGTGACGGCGATGACGCGATCTATGCGTCTGCCCGGCCCGGCGCTGCGCAGGGGGCGGCCGGCTCGGCCTTGCTGCGCGGGGACAATGGCAATGACACCCTCGTGGGCGGCGATCAGTCCGACGACATTCTCGGGGGCCTGGGCGATGACAACGCCCGCGGCGGACTTGGGAACGACACCGCGTTCGGCGGCGACGGGGCCGACCAGCTGCAGGGCGAGGCGGGCGCGGACTATCTGCACGGCAACCGCGGCGCGGACCACCTGGTGGGCGGGGACGGCGCCGACACCCTGCGCGGCGGTCAGAACGACGACCTCGTCGAGGGCGGATCCGGCGCCGACTGGCTGGCGGGCGACCGTGGCGCCGACACCATCTCCGGCGGCGCGGGCGCCGACGTCTTCCATAGCTTCTCTGGGGCCGGTCTCGATCGGATCACGGACTTCGCCTATGGCGAGGGCGACCGTCTGAACTTGGCGCCAGGCACGACCTACCAGATCGCGCAGGTTGGGGCCGACACCGTCGTCACGCTTGGCGGGGCTGACCAGGTGGTGCTGGTCGGGGTTTCTCAGGCCAGCCTCGGCGCAGGCTGGATCTCGGCGGCTTGAGCCGAGAGCCGTCTTCGGCTTCGAAAGGCGCGGTCTCCTAGATCTTTCCCGCCACCGAGCATTGCGTCGACAAGGGAAATCGCCAATTTCTCCCTGTGGACCGACCGCCCCTGGCGGCTTCGGATGTTGGCGTAGGAGTCCTTGAGATCGACGACCTGACGAGCAGTGTGGCGCAGGACGGTTTTGCGCGCGCCACCGCAGCGCAGATGACCAAGCTGGTGGGCGCCGAGGCGCTCGCCGACTGGGCGGCCTACGCCGACACCTGGAACCATCTGGCGCAGGACGCCTACATGGCCGATGGCGGCCGTTACCGCAGCCGGCGGTTCGCCTGCTTCGAGGTGGCGCCGGGCGCCGTATCGCGCGGACCCCATCAGCCGCACTTTCAGAGCCTGGACTACAACCGCCTGAACGGCGGGGTGGAGCGGTGGTTCGAGCCGGTCACCGATGCGGTGGCCGACAGCCTGCTGACCCGCCGCCTCCTCGACCTGGCGCTCGGGGTGTTCGGGGGGCGGTCGCCGGAGCCGGGCTTTCCCTGGCGCACCGAGTTCCATCAGTTCCGGATCGAGGCGCGGGCCGGCGAGGACGCCCGTCCGACGCCGGAGGGCGTCCATCGCGACGGCGTCGACTGGGTGATCGTCATGCTGGTCGCGCGCGAGAACGTCGCGGCCGGGGTCACCAGCATCTTCGATCCGGCCGGGACCTCGCTCGGCGACTTCACCCTGACCGAGCCGCTGGACGCGGTGTTCATCGATGACAACCGCGTTTTCCACGGGGTGACGGCGATCACGCCCGTCGATCCAGGCAAGCCCGCCTTCCGCGACGTGCTGGTCGTCACCTTCCGGCGCCAGGCGGGGTGATCTACGGCTCCGTCCAGCGTTGCTGTGGCTCGCGCTTCGGATGCGATCTCGGCTAAGGCTAGGCGCAATCCTCTCTCTTGATCCGAGAACGCTCCTTGTCGAACAGCATCGCGCTCTACCATCCGTCCGCGGGCGTGCAGCCCAAGACCAATCCCTTCGGCAAGGACGTCGCCAATGTGGAGCTGTTCCGCGCCGTCCTGCGGTACGGCGATTATGAGCAGATCGACTTCCTGGTCGGCGCCGACGTCACGGCCGAGGCCCTGGTCGGCGGGTTGCTGGGCGCTGAGCCCGCTCGCCCGCGGGTCGCGGTCGCCAGCCTCATGGACCAACGCCCGGCGGTGGCTGGCGGCGCGCTGGTCCGAGGCCACCCCGACCTCGCCGACATGGCCTGGTATCGCCGCGGCGCGGGGCTGGACCACAGCTACAGCATGCTCGGCATGGTCCACACGCTCGCCCCGCCGGCCATGCGCGAGATCATCTCCAAGGCGGCGATCTCCCCCATCCAACCCTGGGACGCCCTGATCTGCACCTCGCCGACCGTGCAGGACGCGCTGGGGACCATGTTCGACGAGTTCACCGACTACCTGGCCGACCGCTATGGCGGCGACGTGAAAGTCCGGCCGCAGCTGCCGCTGCTGCCGCTAGGGGTCGAGGGCAAGGCCTTCGCGGCCCTGGCCGACCGCCCCGACGCGCGGGCCTCGGTGCGCGAGGAGCTGGGCGCCGCGCCTGACGACATCGTCGTGCTGTGGGTCGGGCGGTTGTCGTTCTTCGAGAAGGCCTTCCCGCAGCCGATGTTCCGCGCCGCCGAGGAGGCCGCCCGCGCGACTGGCGTGCGGGTGCATTTCGCCATGGTCGGCTGGTTCCCGAACGATGAGCGCGACCGCGCCTGGTATCAGGAAGCCGCACAGGCCTATGGGCCCTCCATCACCACCCATTTCCTGGACGGCAACGACCGCGACCTGGTTGGCCGCATGTGGGCGGGCGGGGATATCTTCCTGTCCCTGGTCGACAACATCCAGGAAACCTTCGGCATCACGCCGCTGGAAGCCATGGCGGCGGGTCTGCCGGTGGTGGTCAGCGATTGGGACGGCTACCGCTACACCGTGCGCGACGGCGTCGACGGGTTCCTGGTCAGGACGTTGGGCGGTCCGATCGCCACCGGCCAGGGCATGATCAACCGCCACCTGTTCGCCGGCCTGGCCTATCAGGCCTATGTGGGCGCTGTGGCCCAGCACACCGCTGTCAATGTCGGCGACGCCGCGGCGCGGATCGCCGACCTGATCCGGTCTCCCGAGCTGCGGGCCAAGATGCGCGAGGCCGGTCGTCGCCGCGTGCGCGAGACCTTCGACTGGCCGGTGGTCGTCCGCGGGCTTCAGGACCTGACCCAGGAACTGGCCGCCATCCGCACGGCCAGCGCCCCGGTCGCCGCCAAGCATCAGTACAACCCGGTCAAGCGCGAGCCCTTCGCGGCCTTTGCGGGCTTCCCGACCTCGGTGTTGAACACCTCGACCCGGGTCTGGCTCAGGGACGGGGTTTCGCTCGCCGATCTGGAGGCCACCAAAGGCGTGCACCTCGATCAGTTCGCCAGCGGCTGGCATGCGAGCCACGAGGAGAGCGCCACGGTGATGGCCATGTTGGCCGAGCGGGGCCCGCTGACAGTCGGCCAGTTGATCGAACAGGCCGGAAACGGCCGTCGTCAGCTGGTCGCCTTGTCGATCGTCTGGCTCTGCAAGCTGGGCCTGCTGGACTGGAGCCCGAGCTAGTGCCTACTCGGCCGCGGTCTTCAGCCCGGCCGGCGCCCGCGAGCGGTGATAGGGCCGGTCGCCCAGCACCGTGGCGCGGTTCATGATCCGGCGGTGGGGCAGGTAGTCGTTGACCGCATAGTGCTGGGTTACGCGGTTGTCCCAGAAGGCGATGGCGTTGTCCTTCCAGCGCCAGCGGACCAGGAACTCCGGCTTCTGGATATGCTCGAACAGCATGTTCAGGATCGCGTCGCTCTCCTTGCGGCGCAGGCCCTTGATCCGGTCGGTGAAGCCAAAATTGACGAACAGGCCGTCCTGCCCGGTTTCCGGATGGGTGCGGATCACCGGGTGCAGGACCGGCGGATTGGCCGCCACGGCCTTGGCGTGCTTCTCCGCCCCGGCGCCGGCCGCCACGATGCCGCGCTGCGGGAACCCGCGCGCGAAGTCGTGGACTGCGTCGAGGCCTGACAGGAACTCGCGGAACGTCGGCGACAGCGCCTCATAGGCCGCCCTCATGTTCGACCAGATGGTGTCGCCGCCCTCCGGCGGCAGCAGCTTGGCGTAGAGGATCGAGGCCATCGGCGGGGTCTCGATGAAGGTGACGTCGGTGTGCCAGCTGTCGTTGTCGGTCGGGTTGTCCTTGTGGTTGTCGAGGATGAACAGCTCCGGGGCCTCGGGCACGCCGGGATAGAGCGGATGGGTGTGCAGGGCGCCGAACCGGGCGGCGAAGTCGCGGTGCTGGACCGGGGTGATGTGCTGGTCCTCGAAGAAGACCACCTGATGCTTCAGCAGCGCCTGGCGGATCTCCTCGAACTGCTCGTCGTCCAGCGGTCGGGCGAGGTCGACGCCCTCGACCACGGCGCCGATGGTGGGCGTCAACGAGGTCACCTGGAACTTGGCCATGTCTAGCTCTCCGCTTGGGTATCGCATCTAAGCGCGGAAATCGGGCGCCCGCCAAGAGGGCGAACGTCGTTCGCGGCGCGCTTACATAAATTGAGGCCGCCGATCCTCCCGAGCCAAGGAGGAATCATGCGATGGGTGCGCCATGCCTAGCTCGCCCGGATTGCCTGAGTTCGATGTACCGATGATCTTCGGGGACAAGATGGCGGGGCTGGGATACCAGGCCGGCGTCGCGCGCCTCGCGTTCACGGCCAACACCGCCGACGAGGCGGGCAAGGAACACATGGTCAAGTCCGGCTATTTGATCCTGACGCCGGGCTGCATGCTGGAGCTGCGCAGCCAGATCGACCAGATCCTGACCGAGCTGGAACGCCAGGGCGTCATCAGCTTCACGCCCGACAAGCTCGACGGCTAGCGCCTGACCCGTCGCGCCTGAGCGCGATCGGCCGAGCGACCGTCGTCGTTCGGCCTGTCCAAGGCGAACTCCCGCGCCTGCGCATCGAACTCGCGTCAAGCCGAACATCATCGCTGGCGCAGGCGTGCGGCTCCAGGTCAGATGCGGCGCTTGGGTTCGGGGGGAATCAAAACATGGCCAAGGCCATCGGGGGGCGGCTCGCCCCAGGCTTCATTGTCGCCATCTGTTTTGGGATCGCGGCGCTGGAAGGCTACGACATCCAGGCCTTCGGCGTGGCCGCGCCGCACATGGCGCCGGAGCTGGGCCTGGGTCCCGCCGCCTTGGGTTGGGCCGGAAGCGCGGCGATGTTCGGCCTGGTCATTGGCGCGCTGTCGGGCGGCTGGCTGGCCGACCGGTTCGGCCGCCGGCCGGTGCTGACCGTGTCGGTGGCGCTGTTCGGAATCTTCTCGGTGGTCACGGCCCTGTCGGGCAGCGTCGAGATGTTGACCTTGGCGCGGCTGGCCACCGGGATCGGCTTTGGCGGCGCCATGCCCAACCTGATCGCCATCGCCACCGAGATCAGCCCGCCCAACCGCCGGGCCATGACCACCACCAGCATGTTCTGCGGCCTGCCGGCCGGCGGCGCGGTCGTCGCCCTGTTGGCCCAGGCCGGGGGCGAGGCGCTTGATTGGCGGACCATCTTCCTGATCGGCGGGGCGCTGCCGCTGCTGCTGGCGCCGGCGGTGTTCTTCTTCCTGCCCGAGACCCGCCCCGCGCCGAGCGAGGATGTCGATCCCCGCGTCATGCGCGGTCTGTTCACCCAGGGACGAGCGACGGCGACCCTGCTGATCTGGACGATCTTCGCGCTCGACCTGCTGGTCACCTATCTGCTGCTGAACTGGCTGCCGACCCTGGTGGTCGCCAAGGGCTTCACCGCCACCGACGGGGCCTCGGCCTCACTCTGGATGAACGTCGCCAGCGTCGGCGGGGCGCTGCTGCTGGGTTTGACGGCTGACCGCTTCGGCTATCGCTGGCTGCTGGTCGCCGTCTTCGCAGGGCTCGCCGCCGCGCTCTATGTGCTGGCCCAGGCGACCGGCATGGCCGCGGTCATCGCAGGCTCGGCCGCCGCCGGGCTGACGGTGGTGGGGGGACTCTACGTGCTCTACGCGCTCGCCCCCACCTACTATCCGCCGCATATCCGGGCGGCCGGGGCCGGCGCCGCCATCGCGGTGGGGCGGCTGGGATCGATCAGCGGGCCGCTGATCGCCGGCGAGCTACGCGCGGCGGGTTATGGTCCGGGCGAGGTGCTGATGACGCTGATCCCGGCGGTGCTGCTGGCGACGGTGTGCATTTGGGCGCTCACCACCTTTTGCAAGCCTCACCCGGAGGCCTGAGCTCGCCTCGCGGCGCGGGTGGCGGCCATCGCCGCGCGCTGCACGCCGTCCGGCAGGGTGGTGAACCAGGCCTGGGGCGACAGCCGCTCGGCCACGCGTCGACGCCCGGCTTCCGACAGTTGCGCCGCCAGGGCCGGATCGTTGCGCAAACGTCGCAGGCAGGCGGCGGCGGCCTCGACATCGGGATCGGCCCAGCTCTGGCCGCGATAGATGCCCTGCGGATCGTCGACCGCGATCGGCCTGGACGGCACGACCAGGGCGCAGGTGGCGTCCATGAAGTCCATGTTGCCCGACCAGCCGGTGGCGATCACCGGGGTGCCCAAGGCCATGGCCTCGGCGACGGTCAGGCCAAAGCCCTCGGCGCGGTGCAGCGAGATCAGCACGTCGGCCGTGGCGATCAGCGACTTCACCTCGGCATAGGGCCAGACCTCGTCGACCACTGTCACATTGGCGGGCGCCGAGGCCTTCAGCTTGGCCAGGAGCTCGGGGAACAACTCCCCCCTCTGGGTCTTGATGACCAGCCGGGCGGCTGGATCGGCCGGGAAGGCCTGGGCGAAGGCGGCGATCACCGCCTCGGGGTTCTTGCGCGCCGCCGAGGAGTTGAAGTCGAACAGGGTCACGGCCAGGAAGCCCGGCCCGCGCGGCGCGGGAACCACGTCGCGATAGTCCTCGGCGAACAGCGGATGGGGCACGACCCGCACCGGCGCGGCGGCGCCGTCCAGCGCCTTGGCCGTGAAGGCGCTGGGCGCCCAGACGCCGTCCAGCAGGGCCGCGTCCTTCAGCCAGGACTTCGGCGCCTGCGGCAACTCCCAGGCCCAGTAGCCGTAGCGCGGGCCGCGCACGTTCTTGGGGCCAAGGAAGGCCAGGGCGGCCAGGATTTCCGGGGCGTTGACGTGGAAGATCCACGGGCCGGGCGCGCGGGCGGCGTCGGCCGCGCCGATCCAGTCCAGGCGCGCGCCGGAGATGTCCACCTGCTCCACCGGCACGCCGAGCGCCTCGAAGGCGCGGACCGCTAGCTTGGCGGAGGCGGCGATGCCGTAGGACCCGCCGAAGTCGCCGACCACGCGGATCGGACCGGAGAAGTCGTCGGCCGCATGGGGCCGGCGCGCCTGATGGCGGACATAGGCCTTCAGCGCGGGGCCGAGGATCGGCTGGGCCAGCCGGCGAACCGGCTCGGGCGTCAGGCCGCGCCACAGGCGGCGGGTGGCGGAAAGCAGACTCATGCGCTGGCCGATCTCCAGGTGACGCCCTGACTGAGCAGGGCCACGGCGTCGGCCGGAAGCAGGCCCGGGCCGGTGCGGAAGACCAGATTGGCGACCTGGGCCGGGGCTCCGGCCGGCGCGCCCTCCGGCGTGCGGAAGCGGCTGGCCGAGGCGTCGAACACCAGGGCGTCGCCGCCGGCCGCGTCGGGCGTCCAACGCTCCACCACCAGCAGGGTGTTCACCGCGCCGGTCGCCGGTTGACGAAGCTGAACGCCCGGCTCGCGCCGCACGGTCAGCCGCGCCAGCTCGAACACCGGATGGCTGTCGACGCTGGGCGGCAGGGCGCCGACATCGATGCCGTACTCGGCCAGCCCGCCGCCGATCAGCCAGCGCAGGAAGGCGAAGCGCTGCGAGAAGCCGCCCAGCGGGAACAGTCGCTGCAGGTCGCCGCGGCTCTCCCAGATCGACAGAAACAGGCGCGGGAAGGGGTGGCCGCGCGCCAGTTCCCGCACCGGTGAATCAAAGCCCGACCGCAGGGCGGCGGCCACGTTGCGCGGCCAGTCGGCGCGGTGCGCCAGCCCGTAGGCGGCGAACAGCAGCTTGGCCTCGGACATCTCGCCGCTCACATAGCGGGCCGCGCGCAGCGCCAGGTCCGGGTCGGCGAAGGCGTCCTCGGGGGCGAGCCGGGCGGAGAACCGGCCCTCGAGCGATTCAGGTCCCAGCAGCCAGGCCTTCAGCCCCGCCTCGTCGCCGCCGAAGCGGTCGCGCAGATCGCGGCGGGCGGTGAGCAGCGCGGTGACGGCGGGCGCGGTCTGGTCGGCGATCAGCCAGCGGGCGAGATCGCCCGAACTGGCCAGCCAGGCGCCTTCGGGCGGTTCGATCGGATCGCGGATCACCTCGCCGGGACGCACGTCGGACCAGGCCTCGGCGGCCGGGGTGAGCCCGCCGCCGAAGTCGTCGCCAGCCCGCGCCGCAGCCAGCATCCGGCGCCGGACTTCGTGGGTGATCGGACGGCCGGAGGGGAAGGCGCGGTGGCCATAGGGAATGGCCGAGGCCTCGGCGTGACCGTTGCGCAGCAGCGCGCCGGCATAATCGCGCATCAGGTCGGCCAGGGGCGAGCCGGGCTGCACGCGCACCCGGTCCTGGTGCTTGGACAACAGCTCGGGCCGGCTGGGATCGAAACCGGAGAAGTGGAAGAAGGTCAGCGGCTGCCCGTCGACGCTCCAGCCGTCCTGCGACTTGGCGACCTCGCGGCCCTCCAGGTTCCAGTAGGCGAGGTTCAGGCTCGGACTGCGCAGCAACGCCAGGTCGCTGACGAAGCCGGGCGCCAGGTCCATCCACTTCTGGTCGGTGAACAGGCCGTTGGCGAAATCGACCCGGCAGTCGAAGCGCAGCTTCTCGGCCCACCAGTCCAGCAGGGCCGTGATCTGCGGCTCGGCGCGGGCGGCCATGAAGCCGAGGTTGTAGGCGCCCGAGGTCAGGATCACGTGGTCGTTGGGATTGGCCTGTCCCAGCAGCGGCCGGGTGGTGTGCGGCGTCAGCGCCAACGGCGCGCGGGCCAGGCCCTCGCGCACCATGTCCAGCGGGCGATAGACCCAGATGTCGGGATCGAGATAGACGCCCGAGGTCACGCCCTCCTCGGCCAGCAGCGCCTTGAAAGCGTGCGGCTTGACCGCGGTGTTCAGCTCCAGGGCGTCGTAATAGGCGCACATGGCCGCGAAGTCGGGGACCAGGGTCGCGGCGTCGATCGTGCGCACGCCCGGGTCCTTGAAGGCGATCGGGCCGTCGGTGGTCACCACCACCCGGCGGACGCCGGGCTCCACGGCGCGCAGGCTCTCCATCAGGCTGGCGGCCTGGGCACCGTAGTTGCGCGATACGATGGTGAAGATGACGTCCACTGGCGTCTCGGTCCCCCAGTTTGGCTTAATCCCCGACTTGGTTTTCGCCCGGTTAGGCGGCGTCAGCGTCGGAGGCGTCGGCGAGCAGTTCGTCCAGCTTCTTGACGTCCATGATCGGCGAGGCGACCCCGCCCTCCATCCGCATGACCTTGTTGCAGTAGAGGCGGATCAGCTCGACGTCGTGCGAGGCCAGCACCAGGATGCCGGCCCGTTCCATCAATTGCAGGATCCGCTTGTGGGCGATCTTGCGGAAATCGGCGTCGCCGACCGCGATCCATTCGTCCATCAGGATGACGTCGGCGTGGACGGCGGTGGCGACCGCGAAGGCCAGGCGCGCCTGCATGCCGGCGGAGTAGGTCTTCAGCGGCATGGCCAGGAATTGTCCGAGCCCGGTGAACTCGGCGATCTCGTCCAGCCGCTCGTCGATTTCCTTGGCCGTCAGGCCAGCGATCCGGCCGCGCAGGCGGATGTTGTCGAGGCCGGTGGCCGAGGGATCGATCCCGAGGCTGAGGTCCAGCATGGCCGCGATCTGGCCGTGGACGTCGATGGTGCCTTCGTCCGGCTCATAGGCCCCGGCCAGGGCGCGCAGCAGCGTGGTCTTGCCAGAGCCGTTGTGGCCGATCAGGCCCAGGCGATCGCCCGAGCGCAGTTTCATATTGACCTTGGACACGGCGGTGACCTCGGTCGCCCCCATGCTGTTGCGGCCAAGCTTGCCGCCGACGGTGATGCGCGCCAGGTGCTTCTTCAGCGACTTGGAATCGACCCCATAGACGGGGAAGCGCAGGGTCAGGTCGGTGACCGTGATCGAAACCTGGGGACCCTTCATAGGTAGTGCACAATCCTGCGACGAATGAGGGCGAAGGTGGAGAAGGTCGCGACCCAGCCGACGACGGCCAGCACGCTGAGGAAGATGTAGGTCGTCGGGTTGACGCTCTGGCCCAGCAGCGGCGCGCGGATCACGTCGAGCAGGTGGAAGAACGGGTTCAGCACCAGCACCGCGTGGTCCAGCAGCCGCCCGCCGGGCAGCCAGAACACCGGGGTCATGAACATCGCGAACTGGATGACCGAGCCGACGATCTGGGGAATGTCGCGGAACCGGGCCGAGGCCATGCCGGCCGCCAGGCTGATCCACGAGATGTTCGCCATCAGCAGCAGCAGGCCGATCAGCGCCATCGGGAGGTCGGTCTGGCGCCAGTGATCATAGAAGATCAGCACCCCGACGACGATCACCGCATGGTGCATCAGGTTGATGACGTTGCGCATAATCGTGCGCCACACGAAGGTGAACATCGGCAGCGAGGTCTGGCTGAGGATGCCGGAGGCCTGAACGAAGGTCGAGCAACCCTCGATGATCACATTGGAGATCATGCCCCAGAAGACGATGCCGAGGGCCACGTAGGGGATGAATTCGTGAACCGGGATCTTGAACAGGTTGGCGTACAGGAAGCCGATCCCGGCCACCATCAGCCCCATGGACAGGGTGATCCAGAACGGGCCCAGCATCGAGCCGCGATAACGCGACACCACGTCGTGCCATGCCAGGGACCAGGCCAGTCCCACCCGCTCGAACGACGCGCGTAGATCGGCGAAGGCCATGCTGAACTCGTGCATGGGCCCGCGCCGTCCGGTGCGCACCATGTGTTGTACGGATTGCATCTAGTCTCCCGACCAAGAGCTTGAAGGCGGAAAAAGGCGGTCCCGCCGAAGTCGCTCGCGCCGGTGGGTAACAGGTCGTATTTTGCGGCGCAAGCATGGCGCCGACCCAGTAATCCAAAGGAAAATCCGAGCCGGCGACCTGATCGGCGTTATCAGAGCGGGCTCTCGTCCTCGAATGGCGGGGCGCTGGTTTTCATGTGGGCGTGGTCGGCCCGGTACTGGTTGAAGTGCCTGCGGTCGGCGGGCGAGGGCTGCACCGTCTCGCGCACCAGACCGCCGGCGGCCAGTTCGCGCGCGGTCCGCTTGCGGATCACGAACTCAATGCCGCACTCCCCGATCGGGGTCAGCGTCTGGTCGAAACGCGGCAGGTCGTAGCGGAAGGTCGAGTTGAGCAGCGCCACCTTCTCGACGTCGGCCGCGGGGCCGAGGTTCGACAGCAGCTCCAGCACGTTCAGCGAGCGCTCGCTCCAGGAGCGGGCCTTCAGCATGGTGAAGGTCCACTTGTGGTCGCGGTTGTGCGTCGAGGGGAAGACGCCCTGCTCGTAGAGGTCCTCGTCCGGCACGGTGACGATCAGGAAGCCGCCGGGCTTGATGGCGCCGAACCAGGCGGCCAGCCCTTCGCGCGGATCGACCAGGTGCTCCAGGCAGTGGCTGGAGTGCACGAAGTCCAGGCTCTCGGGCTCGAGCCCGGCCAGTTGTTGGGCGTCGCCGTCCTCCCAGTCCCAGACCCGCACGCTGGCGAGGCCCGGGAAGAACGGGATGTAGAGCGACAGCGGATCGGGCTTGCCGCCGATGTCCAGGCCTTCACCGACGAACCAGCGACGGGTGAAGTTGGGGTCGGCCATGCGGCGGACGATGGATTTCGAAAGTTCTTTCACGGGCGCGTCCTAGCGGGTTTTGGCGGCTATTTCACGTCCCAGGATTCAGCCCCGGTGTTGGTGAAGCGCGCGGCCTGGGCCGTGCCGCCGAAGGTGGAGAGCAGGCGCTTGAGCCCCTCGCGCCGGGTCGGATCGACCAGGAACATCATGAAGCCGCCGCCGCCGGCGCCGGAAACCTTGCCGCCGAACACGCCGAACGCCTTGGCCGCTTCATAGACCTGATCGATCTGGGTCGAGGTGATGTTGTGCGCGGTCTGCTTCTTCAGGCCCCAGCCGGAGTCCAGCAGGGCGCCGAACCGCGGCAGGTCGCCAGAGACCAGGGCGTCGCGCATCTCAAAGGCGCTGGCCTTGATCGCGTGCAGGCTTTCCAGCGACTTGGCCGCATGGCTGCGCATGTTGCTCGTCTGCTCTTCGATGATCGCCGCCGACTCGCGGCTGACCCCGGTGAAGTAGAGCACCAGCGAGGCTTCCAGTTCGCGCATCACCCGGACGGGGACTTCGACCGGCGTCACCGCGACCTGGGCGTCGGCGGCGAAGTGCATGAGGTTCAGGCCGCCATAGGCCGCCGCATATTGATCCTGCGCGCCGCCGGCCAACCCGAGTTCGCGGCGCTCGATGTCGAAGGCTAGGCGCGCGACGCTGTGGGCGTCCATCTCCAGGCCCATGAACCGGCGCATGGCCTCGACCATGGCGACCACGAGGGCCGACGAGGACCCCAGGCCCGAGCCGGGCGGACAGTCGGCGTAGGAGACCAGAGTCAGCGGCAGGGCGCGGCCGCCGGCGTAGTCGGCCATGAAGCGATTATAGACGCCCTTCAGAAGCCGCAGCGGTTCGTCGGTCGGCAGCGGCGCGCTCGCGCTGGCCTGCCAGGCCTGGTCGCGGTCGGCGGCGACCAGGCGCACCTGATCGTCGTCGCGCTTCTGGACGGTGACATGGGCGAAGAGGTCGATGGCGGCGTTCAGCACCACGCCGCCGTACTCGTCGCAATAGGGCGAGACGTCCGTGCTGCCGCCGCCGAAACCTAACCGTAGGGGGGCGCGGGCGCGCACCAGCTCATGACGCATTGTGGGCGCAGGGTCCTCGGCCTGGTTTCCGATTTCACGCGGGGTTAGTCGGCGCCGCCGTGGTTGGCAACCTTGATCAGGACCGCGTGGCGATAGTGCGGCCTGATCGTAATTTTCGCCACCGCAACCTAGCGGCGGCGCCTTGGCCTATCTATTTGGCTCAAGCGCCCCGGCTTCCGACAGGGCGTTTTGGCTGTCCGGAGCGTACGTATGTCGGTGGACCTGCTTCGCGTGGGCGTTATCTCGTTGCTATTGACGCTCGCCGCCTGCGACGAGCCGGCCCCTTGGGCGCGCGCGGCTGTCCAGCCCGCCCTGACCCAGGTTCCCGGCGCCCCGCGGCCGCAGTCCATTGCGTGGAACGAGGCCAAGGGCGCCTTCGAGATCGCCGGGGTCCCGCTGAAGGCCGGCCGGCTGTGGACGTTCGACGGCTCGACCGAGGGCTTCGTCGTGACCGGCGGCGCGGCCTTGCCGGGCGCGCCCGTGGGGCTGGAGATTTCCAATGACGGCGCCGATCCGGTGCTGCGTTCGCCCATGGGACTGGCGCTCGACGGCGGCCGTTACTCGCTGGTGCTGGTGCGCATGACCCGCACCCGGGCCGGGGCGGCCTGGGACGGCGCGATTTTCTACCGCACCGCCGCTCACGGCGAGTCCGGCGATTTCCAGGCCAGGCCGATCGACGGCGACGACCCGGCGGTCAACGAGACCGTGGTGGTGGTCTACGACATGGCGCGGCTGAAGAAGGGCGGCGATGACTGGAAGATGTCGCTGATCGACCAGATCCGTCTCGACACCGACAACCAGCCCGGCGGCGGCTTCGTGGTCCACCAGATCGCGGTGACCGAGAACCCCGGCCCCGAGGCGCTGACGACGGCGGCGCTCACCTCCGCCGCCATCGCCGCGCGTTAGTCGGGCGATTAGGCCGCCCGGAAGACGGCCGAACGACGCCGGATCGCTGAGCCGGCCAGGCCAAAGCCCATGATCATCATCGCCCAGGTGGCCGGTTCGGGCACCGCCGAAGGGATGACTTCGCGGTCGAAGACGCGGAACTCGTCCAGCGTGGCGATACCGGCGGGGGTGAGCGGGCTCAGGTACAGCTGGATATAGCGATACTTCTCGGCGCCGCTGATCTGGAAGCTCTGGGCGGTGAGGGCCTGCCCGCCATCGGCGCTCAGCGTGCCGGTCGTCGCGGTGTTGGTCTGGCCGTTGAGGTGCCAGCTGCCCCAGCCGTTGTAGCCCACCGTGTTGCCGGCCAGGAAGCTGAACCCGGCCAGGCCGCTGGTGAACAGGTCAATCCGTCCCAGGTCGTAGGCCTGACCCAGATCGAAGGTCAGCAGTCCGGTGAAGCCAGGCTTATAGGTTCCAAGTCCGGTGGCGACCGCGCCGGTCTGTTGGTTGACGACGTTGGCGCCGTTGGCGCCGGCCGAGTTCGTATTGCCGATGATCATGCTCGAATTGAGGATGATCTGGGCCGCCGAGGCCGGGGTGGCGGCGAGGGCGGCGGTCAGGATCGCCCCCGCCAGGGCGGTGGTTATCTTCTTCATGGTCTAGGCTCTCTGAGCAGCAAAGAGCGCCGTCGGCGCCCGGGATAGGCTGCGCAGGTCGCGCGATCGCTCGCGCCGGGCGAGGCGTTTGTGCCCAAGCCCGCCCTTGTCACGACGAAGTGGACGCCTGTCGCCTAGGCGGCGAGTTCTTCCAGCCGCGAGACGTAGCGCAGGCCGATGGCCCGGGCGCTGAAGTGGGTGCGGATATGGCGGCGCGCGCGGGCGCCGAGCGCCCGGGCCCATTCCGGATCGTCCAGCAGGCCGCCGATCAGTTCGACCGCGTGATCCACCGACGGGTCGGCCCAGACCTGGCCCTCGCCGAACAGATAGGCGCCCTCGGCGACCGGAATGATCTCGCAGTCGACCAGCAGGCTGGTCTCCGGGGTCATGAAGTCGAGGTTGCCCGAATAGTTGGTGGCCACCGCCGCGCGGCCCATGATCATCGCCTCGGCCGGTCCGCGCCCGAAGCCTTCGGACCGGTGCAGCGACACGAAGGCGTCGGCGCAGCGCACCAGGTTCTTGATCTCGTTGTCGGAGAGCTGCCGGGTGATCGCCTGGATCTGGCCGCCCATGGCGCGGATCCGCGCCTCCAGCGCCTTGCGGGCCGGATTGCCGTCGTCGCCGCCCTTGTACTTCACCACCGCATGCAGCGGGGCGTGCGGCCGCTGGGCCACCAGCTTCTCGAACGCCTCCAGCATGGCGAAGGGGTTCTTGCGCTCCGAGTAGGAGGAGAAGTCGAAGAAGAACAGGCAGACGAAGGCGTTCTCGGGGATGCCGAAGTGCCGCCGCCCCAGCAGGGACGAGACGGTCAGCTCCACCGCCAGGGGCATGTGCACCACCGGCCGCTTTGTCGTCGGCGCGACAGCCTTGGCGATGAAGTCGGACGGCGCCCAGACCTCGTCGAACCGGTCGAGGATCTTGGCCCAGGGCTCAGGGTACTTCGCCAGCTCCCAGGCCGGATAGATGATGTTGTAGGCCTTTTGGAACGCCGGGCCCGAGCCCAGGTGCTCCAGCACGCCCATGGCCTGCTCGACCTCGTCGGCGTTGATGCAGAAGAGGTTGGTCTTCTCGCTCAAGGTCGGAACGATGTGGCCCGCGAACTCGCGTTCGAAGTCGGCGTCGTCGCCGCGATGCATGCCGTAGATGTCGATCAGGCCAGGCGTGGTTCCGGCCGCCTTGAAGGCGCGCCAGGCCGAACGCACGTGCTCGGCCATGCCGATGGCCGAGAACGGATGACCGACGAGGACGAGGTCGGAATTGCTCATGACTTGTCCACCAGGTCGGCGTCGGCGGCGTTCTTCACCGCTTCCAGCCAGGCGTGGCCGAAGCGCTGGTCGGGCTCCAGGTGGGCGCCTTCGCCCCACTCGTTCCAGGCGTTGATGAAGACGATGCGCTCCTCGCCGAAGTTCTGGCGGCGGGTGTCTTCGAACATCGCCTGGGTCCAGGCCTGGAAGGCGCCGGGCGTGGCGTGCTGGTAGACCCAGCCGCCGTCCTGGCGCCGCGCGGTGTTGTCCCACGAGGGCATGACCCCCCGGAACCGCTTGTGGCCCGGCGTCGCGGCGGCGAGGTAGTGGCGGACCATCTGGCGATAGTCGTTCACGCGGCCCTCGAAGCGGGCGTTGTAGAGCGGACCTGGCGGGTGGATCAGCGCGCCGGCGCCGGCTGGCGGGAACTCCACCGAAGCGTCGAAGCCCAGGCTCTCCGGGTCGACCTTGCCGCCGGCCTTCTCGAAGCTCTCGACGAAGGCCAGGTAGATCTCGCCGACGCCCGCCTCGCGGCAATGCTTGCGCCAGGCGTCGGCCCAGGCCTTGGCGTCGGGCAGCAGGCCGGGGCGATAGATCACCACCAGCGGCTTGCCGTTGATGCGGATGTAGTTGGGCTGGAGCAGATAGGGCTCCATCTCGGCGATGGAGGCTTCCGCGTCGCCCGGCTCATAGGTCTGGGCCAGCAGCACGTCGCGTTCCTGGCCGTCCCAGGTGCGGGTCCAGTTCTCGTTGGCCCAGCACAGGCAGAACGGGAAGTCGCCCTTGGCGCTGTCCAGCAACGGCTCCAGCGGCTTTTCCAGGATCCGCCGCCCGCCGGTGAACCAGTAGAAGTAATGGCAGAAGCCGCCGATCCCGTAGCGGGCGGCCAGTTCGGCTTGCCGCTTCATCGCCTCGGGATTGGACAGGTCGTAGAAGCCGAGATCGGCCGGCACGTGCGGCTGATAGTGGCCGCGATAATTGGGCAGGGCGCGGCTGACATTGGTCCACTCGGTGAAGCCCGGGCCCCACCAGCGATCGTTCTCCGCCACGGTGTGGAACTGCGGCAGGTGGAAGGCGATGGTCCGCACGGTGTTCAGCGCGTCCAGCCGCTCGCTCCAGCGCTCGACAAAGGCCTGCTGGTTCTTGGTCGCCAGCCGCTGCTTGTAGCCGGCGTTGATCGAGTTGGCGGTGATGCTCAGGTGGTGGACGATCTCCGAGGTCGGCTCGTAGATGATCCGCAGGCCGCGCTCGCGCAGCCGGAAGCACAGATCGGCGTCCTCGCAATAGGCCGGGGCGAAGGCGACATCGAAACCGCCCAGTTCGGCGAACACCTCGCGGCGCACCGCCAGGCAGGCGCCCGAGGCGTAGTCGACCTCGCGCCGCACGTTCCAGCGCGGCAGGCTTGGGTCCTCGAACAGGCCGATCATCTCGGCCGTGCCGTCGACGGCGATCCGCGCGCCGGCTTCCTGCAGCCGTCCATCGGGGAACAGCATCTTCGGCGCGGTGGCCCCCACGTCCTTCTCCTGGGCGAAGGGCGCCAGCAGGGCGGGCAGCCAGCCGGCGCGGACCTGGACGTCGTTGTTCAGGAAGATCAGGAACTCGCCCCGCGCGGCCTGCGCCGCCCGGTTGCAGGTGCGGATGAAGTTCAGGTTCTGCGGGTTGGTGATCAGGGTCAGGCCCGCGATCTTGCCCAGCACCGCGCTGGTGGCGTCGGTCGAGGCGTCGTCGATGACGATGATCTCGGCGTCTTGCAGATCGCCGGCCGCCTTCAGCGCCGCAAGACATTCCAGCGTGAAGGTCAGGTTGTTGAAGGCCGGGATGACGATAGAGACGTTCGGCTTGGCCACGGCCTCGAAGGCGAGCCCGCCCGCGGCCTTCTCGATATCGCGCTCTTCAACCTTGATCAGGTCGAGGGGCTTGACCTTCACCCCGCCGATCTCGCGTTCGCGAATGCGCAGCTTGGCGGCGGTTAGGTCGCGATAGGCCTGGTGGCCGTAGGCCCCCGGATCCCTGGCGCGGCCGGCGCTGCGCAGCTGTTCGAACAGCCCGGCGTCGCCGGAGGTGCGCGTCCCGGCCGGCGTCGGCTCGGGCTTGGGCGTGCGCGACAGCACCCAATGCTCCAGGGACGAGATCGGCTGCTCGGCGGCGTCCGGATGCTCGACCAGATAGCTCAGCTCGTTGAAGTCCGCCGCCGGCGAGACGCCCTCGAAGGCGCCTTCTGTCAGGTAGTGGATCACCGGATGCACGCCTTCCGGCGCCTCGGCCAGCTGCTCCAGATAGAAGGCGGTGTCGAAGTGGATGCTGGGGTCGCGGCGTTCCTCGGCCCCATAGGCCAGGAAGTGGGACAGCGCCGTCGAGCCGAGCGGGGCCGCGTCGCGATAGCGATCCATGTACCAGCCGGCGTCGAACAGCGGGTGCGGGCTGCGGCCCTCGGCGGCGCCGCTGACGGCGTAGTGCAGCAGGGGCGCGGCGTCGGTGTCGACGACGTCGGGATTGGTCGCCAGATACCAGCGGCCCGAGAACAGCGGATGGGGCTCGTAGCCCTTGCGCCAGCCCTCGCGCAGATAGTGGGTCAGCGGGTTCTCGCCTGAGTCGGCGACTTCCTCGGCCTGGCCGACATAGTAGCGCACGTCGAACAGCGGATGCGGATCGAAGCCCTCGATCGCGCCCTTATGGATGAAGTGTTGCAGGGCCGAGAGGCCGGTCGCGGCGATCTTCACCGCGTGGCGGCCGCGATAGTCCTTCAGATCAAACAGCGGGTGCGGATCGCGCCCTTCCTTGTCGCCGGCCACCAGGTAGTGGGCCAGCGGCGCCCAGCGGGTCCCGGCCAGGTCGTCGTTCTTTTCCAGATACCAGGCCTGATCGAACAGCGCCTTGGGATTGGCCGAGCCGTCCGGTCCAGCGCGGACGTAAGAGACAAGGCCCCTGACCCCGCCGCCGTCGCGGCCCACGGCTCGGTTCAGTCGGAAGTCCCAGAGGCCCGAGCGGGCGATCAACGCCGCGCGTCCCGGCCATTTGGCGCGGGCCAGCATCAGGTCGAAGCGCTGCTCGGAGGGGCCCTTCTCGGAAACGCCGACCCGGCGGGCGGCGGCCTTGCGGAAGCGGTTCCAGCGGTCGTCGGCGACCACGCGGCGAGCGCGGTGCAGGTCGCGCCGTTTCGCCAGCAGGCTGTCGGCGAGCAGGTCCTGCTCGGGAGTTTGGGTGTCGTTTGCCAAGGCTCTAAATCTCGGGGGCGCTGATTAGCGGCCGTCCAGGGCCGTGTCGACCACGGCCTCGATACGCGCGCGTTCCTGACGCAGGAGCGCGAGCTCGCTTTCCAGGGCCTCCATCCGCTTGCGTTCGACCTCGGCGAGCTGACGCTCATAGAGGAGTTCGGCGCGCGTGGTGTCGAGCGTGCTGGTCACGGGGGAGACAAAGACGCCCATCTGGGCCTTCATCTCGGCGATCTTGGCGGCGGCGGCGTCGAGCACCGCCCGGTCAGGCGATTGGCCGGAGGCGGAGGCCGTGAACCAGTCCAGGACGCCCTGGGCCAGCGCTCCGACCAGCGGAACCGAGGCGAGGTCGCCCTCGCCGTCGTTGTGGCGCAGGTCCTTGGTCAGGAACCCGTCGATCTTTTCGGCCGCCCGCTCGCTCATGCGCGGCAGCGGCGCGCCGTGGGCCTTCTCGATGGCGGCGACTTGCCCGCGCCAATCGGTCAGCAGCCCGTCATAGGAGACAAAGGCCCGGGGCAGGTCGCGGGTGTGGGCCTCGGCGGCCAGCATGTAGACCGTCCAGAGCAGGACGGATTTTTCGACCGGGAAGGCGTCGCGGCGCGACAGCGATCCGGCGACCGCCAGCGGGCTGCGCACCGGGATCACCACGCGGGCCTTCATCTGGGCGGCCTCCAGCACCTCGCGCCACAGGGGCAGCAGCACCGAGACGCGGGGATCTTTCAGCAGCGGATGCAGCGCCTCGCCGAACTCGGCGCGGAACAGCGCCACCGCGCGCTCGCGCCAGGCGGCTTCGTCGTCGGCCGCCAGCGGGGCGTAGGGCAGGTTGAAGGGGTCGTCCCAGGCGGTCCCGGCGGCGCGCAGGCGCTGGTCGTTGAAGACCGAGATCTTCCAGGGCTCGAAGTAGCCCTTGGCGTTGTGCTCGTCGCCCGGCATCACGTTGTCAGGCAGTTCGGCGCCCGCCAGGGCCAGCAGCTGAGCCGTCGCCGAGGTGCCGGACCGGTGCATGCCCAGCACGAGGTAGGCTGATCGCTCGGAGGTGGTTTGCATCTTCGCTGCTCTCGCCGTCCCGCCCCCGCGGCCCATCCGCGTCCCGCTGTATGGCTGCTCGCGCCCTGCCGCAAGGGCGGCGCCATTGATTGGACGGTTCTTCTGTAGCACACCACGCCACGGGCTTGGCGTCGCACGGGAATATCGCAACATGGCCGCCGTGGCCTCACCAGATCGCCTGAATTACGTGCTGGCCCTCGCGGTCGACGCCGATTTCTACAGGCGAACCAATCCGGGCCTCGGCCTGGCCGACATCGATCCTGTCCTGCATTACGCCGAGACGGGCTGGCGCGAAGGCCGCGATCCGGCGCCCTGGTTCTCGACCTGCGACTATCTGGCGCTGAACCCCGATGTCGCCGCCGCCGAGGTCAATCCGCTCGTTCACTACCTGACGACGGGCGCCCGCGAGGGCCGCGAGATCCTCGCCTCCATCCACGCCGCGGCCTACCACGCGATGACCGACACTGAGCGCCGCGCCATCGAGGTTGGGGTGATCAGCCACAAGGATCGCCTGGAGGCGGCGGAAGCCTTCGATCCGAAATTCTATCTCGCCATGAACCACGACGTCGCCGCCTCCGGCGCCGATCCGCTGGAGCACTTCCTCAGCCACGGCTGGCGTGAAGGCCGCGATCCCAGCAACGACTTCTCGGTCGCCGACTATCTGGAGCTGAACCCGGACGTGGCGGCCAGCGGCGTCCATCCGTTCCTGCACTATGTGCAAACCGGCCGTGGCGAAGGTCGCCAGGCCAAGGCCAGGCTCGGCTTCCGGCACGATGTGCTGGCGACCCTGAAGCCGTTCGAGGCCCGCCTGGCCGACTCCACCGCCTGGGCTCGGCCGGTCGAGGCGCTGGCCGCCGACCGGCTGATCGCGGCGATGGCCCAGGCGCGTCCGCGCGGTCTGCACGTGACCTTCAGCCAGGATGACTACAGCCGCTCGGTCGGCGGCTCGCAGCTCTGCGTGCAGCGCGAGGCGGCCGAGTTCGCGGTGCTGGGACGCAACCACCTGCATGTCCATCCGGCCAACGGCTGGCCGACCGTGCGCAGCGGCCCGACGCAGACGCCGATGGGCGTGCTGTGGAACGGCGAAGGCGTCGGGGTCTTCACCCCTGCCGCCATCGTCGAGGCGCTGAAGGCGTTCGAACTGTCGCGTGAGGCCCCGCGCAGCTTTGCGATCCACAACATGCTCGGCCATTCCAGCCGCGACGTGATCGACATCGTCCGCGCCGCCGGCATGAACGCCGGCTTCTTCTGGCTGCACGACATGGGCAGCCTCTGCGCCGGCATCCACCTGCTCCGTAACGACGTCGAGAACTGCGGCGCGCCGCCGGCCGGCAGCCCGGCCTGCTCGATCTGCGTTTATGGCGACTGGCGCCAGGCCCAGGTGCGCGAGCACCAACTTCTGTTCGACCGCCTGGAGCTGACGCTGGCCGCGCCGTCGGCCGTGGCCCTGGAGGCCTGGCGCGCCGGCGGCTCGCTGGACGCCCAGGCGCAGGTGGTGTTGCCGCACGCCGGGCTCGTGCCGGCCGTTCGGACCAGGCCGCAGGCCGCGCCGGACGCCCCGTTCTGCTTCGCCTTTCCCGGCACGCCGTCGGTCCACAAGGGCTGGCCGATCTTCCGCGACCTGGCGGCCCGGTTCGCCCACGATCCACGCTACGCCTTCATCCACCTGGCCAGCACGCCGGTGGCCGGATCGCTGGCCAAGCACCACCCCGTGACCGTCACCGCCGAGCGGCCCTTCGCCATGCGCGAGGCGATGGAGGAGCTCTCCATCGACGCAGCCATGGTCTGGTCGCTGTGTCTGGAGACCTTCTCGTTCGTGGCCTATGAGGCGGCGTCGGCCGGCGCGGCGGTGGTGACCGGTCCCGATAGCGGCAATGTCGCGGTGTTCGCGGCCGACGATGAACATGGCGTCGTCCTGCCCGACGAGCACCAGCTGCAGGCCTGGTTCGAGAGCGGCGAAATCCTGAAGCTGGCGCGCGCCCGCCGGAACCCGAAGACCTACGACCTGAGCTTCAGCAAACTCACGGCCGAACTTGTGGAGGCCGCGTGAAGGTCACCTGCTTTTCCAGTTTCACCTTCGCCTATCTGAACCGGGCGCGGGTGCTCTATTCCACCCTGCGCAAGTTCCACCCGGACTGGAATCTCGTCGCCCTGATCACCGACGAGCCGCCAGCCGGCTTCCGCTTCGATCCGGCCAGCGAGCCGTTCGACCAGGTGGTCTACGCCCAGGATCTCGGCATCCCCGATTTCAAGGCCTGGCTGTTCAAGCACGACGTGGTCGAGGTCTGCACCGCGGTGAAGGGGCCGTTCCTCCATCAGGCCTGCGCCTCGGACGCCGAGGTGGTGATCTATCTCGACCCCGACACCGCCCTGTTCTCCAGCCTGTCGCCGCTGATCGATCTGCTGGCCCACGACGACATCCTGCTGACCCCGCACTTGGTCGACGCCAACACCGAGCGTCAGGCGATCTTCGACAACGATCTGTCGGCGTCGCGGACCGGCATCTTCAACCTCGGCTTCGTCGCGGTGAAGGCGGGCGGGGAGGGCGCGCGGTTCGGCCAATGGTGGAATGATCGGCTGCTGGAGTACTGCTACGACGACATGCTCCAGGGCCTGTTCGTGGATCAGAAGTGGTGCGACCACGTCCCGGCCCTGTTCGACAAGGTCAAGGTGGTCCGCGACCCGGGCTACAATGTCGCCAGCTGGAACCTCAGCCGGCGCGAGGTCGCCATCGGCCATGACGGGGCCGTTACGGTCAACGGCTCGCCGCTGCGCTTCTGGCACTTCACCAAGCTTGGTCCCACCGGCGATGCGATGACCAAGCGCTACGCCGGCGACAACCACGCGGTCTACGAGATCTGGCGCTGGTATAAGGAACAGGTGAGCGCGGCGAGTGAGCCCGCCATCCCTGAGCGCTACTGGGCCTACGGCGCCTATGGCGACGGCACGCCCATCGCCAAGGCCCATCGGCTGATCTGGCGCGACCGCGCCGACCTGCGCCAGCGCTTCCCCGATCCATTCTGCGTGGAGGGCGGCGGCTACCTCGGCTGGCTGATGGGCGAGGGGCTGGCTGAGCGTCCGGCGGCTTGACACCGCCCGGGCCGCGCCCGACACGAGGGTCGTGAAATCACGGAGGGCCCGGCCATCATGGCGGCCGACAACGTCGACCTGGTCGGCAAGCTCGAAGTTCTCGCGCGGCGCTATGGCGCGGCGCGGGGAGCGTTCCAGCGGGCGGAGGTCGATGAGGCCCTGAGCCGGACCCGGCTGGGCGTGGCCCTGGCCGACGCCCTGCGCGCGCGCGCCGATGTCGAACGTGAGGCGCGCGAGATCGCGCTCACCGGCTATCGCGCCACGGCGGCCAGGTTCATGCGTCCCCGGCGGCGCAACCGCGTGGCCCGGCTGATCGACCGTGGCCTGGACATGCTGCGCTCCTGCGGCCGCGCCCTGGTGATCGCACGTTCCGGCGTCTGGGAGACCGGCGGTCTGCGCGCCATGGCCGCCTATGCGCGGCGCGGCGCCGACCCGGCGGTGCAGCCGGCGGCGTTGTTCGACCAGGCCTGGTACCTCAAGGGCCGTCCCGATCTGGCCGGATCGCGGGCCAGTCCGCTGGTCCACTATCTGCTGCATGGCGGCGCGGAAGGGGCGAGCCCGCATCCGCTGTTCGACTCCGAATTCTACGCCGGCCATAGCGCCGCTGAGCTCGCCGCCAGCGGCCTCACCCCGCTGGAGCACTTCATCCGGGTGGGCGCCGCCCAGGGCCGCGATCCGCACCCGCTGTTCAGTATCGAGCACTATGTCCGCCAGGCGCCCGACCTGATCGCCTCGGGCTCGGACCCGGTCACCCACTACCTGCAGACCGGTTGGCGGCGGGGGCTGAGCCCGCACCCGCTGTTCGCGGCGGATTTCTACGGCGCCCAGGCGCAGGCGGCCGACACCGCGCCGCTGGTCCACTACCTGACCACGGGCGCGGCGGCCGGGCTCAAGCCGCATCCGCTGTTCGATCCCGACTGGTATCGCGGCCAATATCAAGACGTGGTCGAGGGCGGCTTCGAGCCCTTGAGCCACTATGTCGCCTCGGGCGGCGCCGAGGGCCGCCATCCCAGCCCGTGGTTCGATGCGGCGCGCTACATCACGCTACGCGGCGGCGATCTCGCGCCCGGCCGCAATCCGCTGGTCGACTACCTGCAGGGCGGCGCCTGGAGCATCGGCGAGCCGTGGCCGGGAAAGACCACGACGGCCTTCCTGGCCTCAGCCTCGGACCTCGCCGTCAGCGGGATGACGCCGCTGGAGCACTGGGCCCGCCGCGGAGAGCTTCAGACGCCCAGCGCCTGAAGGCCGCACCACACCTCGCGGTAGTAGTCGTCGACATAGTGGAAGGGGCTGAGGCCCCAGCGGTGGCGGCAATCGGCCAGATGCAGCTCCGGCGGCGCGGCCACCCTGGCCGCGTCCGGGACGCGCTGCAGGAAGGCCGGCTGGTAGAGATCCAGCATGGCGTTGTGGTCGGCGATCACGGCCGGCTTGCCCTGGAAGATCTCCACCTCGTCGGCGAAGGCCTGCGTCTCGCCCGCCTCATCCAGATAGTGCGTCGCCCAGCGGGCCTCATGGACGATCAAGGTCGCATCCCGCAGCGGGGTGGCCTGGAGGAAGGCCGCCATCTCGTCGGCCGCCTGCAGCCACAGCAGGTCGCAGGCCGGCGACGTCCGGCCGATCGTCCGAGCGCCGTCGAAGGCCGGCTGCTCCAGGTATCCGCTGACATCCAGCTCCCAGCTGTGGGTGACGATCGTGTCGCCGACCGCCAGCAGGTCGAGGCGCTCGTCGATGAAGTCGAAGATGATGTGGCTGGGCTGATGGGCGACCAGGGCGGCCAGGGCGCGCTTCTTCAGATCGTTGACCATCGCCCGGTGTGGAAACGCGCCCAGGCTGGGCGGCGGCTCCTCGCCTGGCTGTACGCCGTCCAGCGGCCTGGCGAACAGGCTAGGCAGGCTGGTCCGCGAAATATAGAGCAGGTCGGAGGGCTCGGCGCCCACGATCGGCCACAAGTCTCTGGTTATGCAGCTGCCGATAATGGCGACCTTGGACAAGACGGGTTCCTTGCGGCACGGATCAGGTAGGCTGTCGATGTCTAACACGCGGCGCGCGAATCAGCGCGCCTGCGTGCGCCATTGACATCGTTAAGAGGCCCGATCATGTCTCGCGCGTTTTCGGCGGACATCGCCTCTGACTTCGAGCAGCAACATCGGCGGCGGTCGCTAGGCAGTCGCTATCGAGCATCCACGGAACAGTGCGGCGCATGAAGATCTTTAATCCGCTCGCGGATCAGCCCGACAATCCGCTGACTCGCGCGATCAAGGAGGGGTACACGCCCCTGGCCTTCGCGGGTCTGTTCAGCCTGGTCTCGAACCTGCTGTACCTGGCGTTGCCGATCTACACCTTCCAGATCTACGGCCGGGTCATGACCAGCTACAGCGTGCCGACGCTGCTGGTGATCACCTTCGGGGTGTTGCTCGCCTTCGTCATTTCCGGCGTGATCGACGACTACCGGGCCAAGGTCCTGGTGAACTTCGGCGTGGTCATGGACCAGCGGGTTTCCGGGCGGGTGTTCTCGGCTCTGTTCGACAGCGTCATCCGCGGCAACCCTGCGGCGCGCTCGCAGGCGCTGCGCGACCTGGACGGCTTCCGTCAGATGCTGACCGGACCGGCCTTCGGCACCTTCTTCGATCTGCCCTGGATGCCGGTCTTCATGGCCGTGCTGTTCGTCATCGATCCGATCATCGGCCTCGTCACCGTCGTCGGCGCCGGCCTGCTGTTCGGGATCGCCATGATCCAGGACCGTGCGACGCGGCCTCCGCTCCAGGAGGCCAACGAGGCGGCGCTCCGCAGCTACGCCTTCACCGATGCGGCGCTCCGCAACGGTGAAGTGGTTCGCGCGATGGGGATGATCGAGCCGCTCGGCGCTCGCTGGGCCACCTTCCGCTCGATCACCATGGAGCGCAGCGCCGCGGCCAGCGAACGCGCCAGCGTGCTCAGCAACATCAGCAAGTTCACCCGCCAGGGCATCCAGGTGTTGATCATCGCGATCGGCGCCTACCTGGTGGTGAAGGGCAAGATCCACTCCGGCCTGCTGTTCGCCAACATGATCCTGGCGGCGCGCGCGCTGCAGCCGATCGAGCGGCTCGTCAGTTCCTGGGACTCGCTGACCAACGGCTATCGCGCCTATGAGCGCCTGAATTCGCTCTTCGCCGACTACAAGCCCGCCAAGGCGCTGACCACCCTGCCCAAGCCGCTCGGCCAGCTCTCCGTCGAGGGTGTGAACTTCGCCCCGGTGGGCGCCACCCGGTTCGTGCTGCAAGGCATCAGCCTGAAGATCGAGCCGGGCGAGATGCTTGGCGTCATCGGTCCGTCCGGCGCCGGCAAGTCCTCGCTGGCCCGGCTGATGGTCGGCATCTGGCAGCCCAACAACGGCCACGTCCGTCTCGACGGGGCCGATGTCTACAGCTGGGATCGCAGCGATTTCGGCCGCCATGTCGGCTATCTGCCGCAGGACACCGAACTGTTCTCCGGCAGCATCCGTGACAACATCGCCCGGTTCCGCTCCGACGTGGACGACGAGCAGGTGGTTCGCGCCGCCCAGGTCGCCGGCGTGCACCAGCTGATCCTGCGCCTGCCCAACGGCTACGACACCGAGCTTGGCGAGACCGGCCACGTGCTTTCCGCCGGACAGCGACAGCGGGTCGGCCTGGCGCGCGCCCTGCTGGGCGCCCCGCGGCTGCTGGTGCTCGACGAACCGAACGCGGCCCTGGACGCCGAGGGCGAAGAGGCCCTGGTCACGGCGCTGGACGCCCTGAAGGCCGGCGGTTCGACCATCGTTATCGTTTCCCACAAGCCGAGCGTCTTCCGGTCGGCCGACAAGATGCTGATGCTGCGCGACGGCCGGATCGAGATGTTCGGGCCGCGTGAACAGGTCATGGCCCGGGTCGTTCAACCCGCCACTCCGCGCGTGATCGAGGCCGGCCGATGAAACTGGATTTCAAAGCCCCCAAGCCCTACGAGTCGCCGACCTTTGGCGAGAAGGACCTGGTTCCGCTCGACGGAACCATGGACCGTCGCATCAAGCGGCCGATCATTATCGGCACCGCCGTGGTCGGCGTCTTCGTGGTCGGCCTGACGCTGTTCGCTGCGGTCGCCAGGATCGACAGCGCCGTCGTCGCGCCGGGCATGGTGCGGGTTGAGGACAACCGCAAGACGATCCGCCATCGTGAAGGCGGCACCGTCAGGACGATCCAGGTCCGCGAGGGCCAGCACGTGCGCCTGAACCAGGTGCTACTGACCTTCGACGAGGTTCAGTCCAAGGCCATGACCGACGTCCTGCAGAGCCAGTACGACGTGTTCCTGGCGCAGGTCTCCAGGTTCCAGGCCGAGGCGACGGGGCAAAAGGCGATGGTGTTCCCGGCCGAGCTGACGGCGCGCGTGAACGATCCTCGGGTGGCGGGCGTCCTTCGCGACCAGGAGTTGTTGTTCTCCTCGCGCCTCCAGTTCTTCGACGGGCAGAGCGCCGTTCTCGCCCAGAAGCTTCAGCAGCTGGAAACCCAGATCAGCGGTGTTCAGGCTCAGGTCGACGCGGTGAAGGAATCCGACGCCCTGACCCGCGAAGAGCTGGCCGGTTATCAGACCCTCTATGAAAAGGGCTACGCGCCCAAGACCTTGATCCTGCGCTACAAGCGCACCCTGGCCGATCTCGCCGGGCGCCGGGGGCAACTGGTCGCCGAGATCACCCGCCTGCATGAGCAGATCGGCGAGACGCGCCTGCAGATCGCGACGCTTCGGGAGCAACGCATCAGCCAGGCCGCCGAAGGGCTGCGCCAGATGCAGAGCGGATTGGCCGAGGTCACGCCGAAACTTACGGCTGCGAGCCAGACGCTGAGATCGGCCACGGTCAGGTCGCCGGCCGACGGCTACGTGCTGGACCTGACCCAGTTCACGATCGGCGGCATCGTGGCTCCCGGCGAGCGGCTGATGAGCGTGGTTCCGGCCAACGCCCCGTTGATCGTCACCGCCCGAATCAGGCCCCAGGATATCGACAGCGTCCATGACGGGATGAAGGCGCGGGTGCGCCTTTCGGCGCTCAATTCGCGGACCGTGCCGCCGGTCAACGCCGAAGTGGTCACGGTCTCGGCCGACCAGCTCGTCGACGAGAAGACCGGGGTGGGCTACTTCCGCGCGGATTTGCGCATCCCGCCGCCCGAGCTCGCCAAGCTCCCCAAGGGCTCGAAACTGAGCCCTGGCATGCCGGCGGAGGCGATGATCGTAACCGGACGGCGTTCGATTCTGTCCTACATCGTCAGTCCCTTGACCGACACCGTTCGCGACGCACTGCGCGAAGACTAGATTAACGATTTTCTTACCCTTCAAACCTCCGCCCCAGCCCGTCTTTCCTGCCTTTTTTGCTGTTGCGCATTATCGGCGGTTCCGATACGTCTTCCTCGGGCTCGTTTAACCTTCGCCACGACCCTGTGGTGGTGAGGGATTAGGACCGCTGGGACCGCTCCATTGGAAAATGGTGGCCAGGCGTTTCGGGGGTCCATGTGACACAGACTGGAGAGAAGCATGGCTAACTACAATTTCGATACGATCACCGCCGCTGAGGCGTTGGCGTATGCGTCTACCGATACGCTGACCTTCGGCGCCGGCGCGACCGCCGCCGCGGTGACCGTTCAGTACCTGCCAGCCGACGCCTTCCCGGGCACGAACCCCGCTCGCGCGGTTCTGACCCTGGGCGCCAAGTCGGTGACCTTCGGCGTCGGCATCTACGGCGAAGGCGACCAAGTCGGCGAGATCGTCTTCCCGGACAACTCGATGCTGTTCATTGGTTCGACCGGCGCGGACGCCGTGAGCGGCACCGCTCGCGGTGATGCGCTCTTCGGCGGTGACCTGGGCGACACCCTCGATGGCGGCGACGGCAACGACGTCGTCCAAGGCAACCAGGGCAACGACACGCTCGCGGGCGGCGCCGGCAACGACGTCGTTCTCGGCGGTCAAGGCAATGACGTGATCACCACTGGTGATGGCGCCAATCTGGCCAACGGCAACATCGGCACTGACAATGTCACCGGCGGGACGGGTGCTGACACCCTGCTCGGCGGTCAAGACAACGACACGATCAACGGCGGTCAAGGCAACGATTACGTCTCTGGCGACCTGCACAACGACAACCTGGACGGTGGTCTGGGCGCTGACACCGTGCTCGGCGGTCAGGGCGACGACAACATCGCCAACGAGGGCGGCGCGGACTCGATCGACGGCGGTGACGGCAACGACACCATCGCGGGCAGCGCTGACGGCGAAACCATGTTCGGTGGCGCGGGCAACGACCGCATCAACACCGGGAATGGCGCCAACTTCGCGCAAGGCAACGCCGGTACCGACAGCATCACTGGTGGTACGGGCGCTGACACTCTGCTTGGTGGCCAAGACAACGACACCATCGACGGTTCTGCCGGCGGCGCTGATTTCATTCATGGTAACATGGGTGCGGATAGCCTCACCGGTGGCGCTGGCGCCGATACCATTCTGGGCGGTCAAGACACCGACACCATTCGTGCTGGTGACGGCGCGGACTTGGTCTTCGGTGACGTGGGCGGCGACGATCTCGACGGCGGCCTCGGCAATGACGTGGTCAACGGCGGCGCTGGCAACGACACGATCACCAGCTCGGAAGGCAAGGACACGATCAACGGCGGCGACGACGATGATCGTATCACCCTGACGGCCAACGCGACGGGCACCGTCAACGGCGATGCTGGCAACGACAGCATCACCGCGACTGGCCTGGCCGGCTCCATCACCGTCAACGGCGGCGAAGGCACCGACACGATCCTGGGCGGCGCTGGCAACGACCTCATCGACGGCGGGGCCGGCGTTGACAGCCTGACCGACGGCGCGGGGCAGGACACCATCTACGGCGGTGAAGGCAACGACAACATCAACCTCAGCGGTGGTGGCTCGAACCTGGCCGATGGCGGCGCTGGCGACGACAGTGTCGTTGGCGGCGCGGGCGTCGACTATGTCACCGGTGGCGTTGGCAACGATACGCTCACCAGCGTTGATGGCGCCGACACCCTGCTCGGTGGCGATGGCGACGACAACATCACCGGCGGTTTGGGCGCGAGTTCGCTGTTCGGTGAAGCTGGCGTTGACAACATCACCGGTGGCGCTGGCGCTGAAACCATCGCCGGTGGCGACGGTAACGACGTCATCGACGGCGGGCTGGGCGCGGACGTGATCCGCGGCGGCACGGGCAACGACGCCATCATCGGCGGAGCCGGCAATGACACCATCACCGGTGGGGTCGGCGTTGACACCCTGACGGGTGGTGCTGATGCCGATACCTTCGTGTTCGCGGTGGGCGATAGCTCGTCGGTCGCTGGCTCGAATGACTCGATCCTGACCTTTGTCAGTGCCGACGACTCGATCAGCCTCGGTGTTGTCGGTTCGGTGACGAACTACGTGGAACAGACGGCGGCGAGCTACGCTCAAGCGCTGGCCGATGCTACGGCGCTCATCACCGGCGGTGCCCGTGATATCGTCGTGGTCGAAGTTCTTGGTGACAGCTACGTCTTTGCTGACAGCGGAGCTGGCAACGCGGTGACCAACGTCGTGAAGTTGACCGGTGTCGTCTTGACCGGCGTGGACGTTACTGACTTCGTCTAAGCCTCACGGCTAATGACTTAGGAACGGGCCGCCCTTTGGGCGGCCCGTTTTTCTTTGCGCGAAACACGGGCCGCGAACTCAGTCGTTGCGCCAATGCCCTAGCGGACTACAAACTCCGCCCATGCGCTCGCATTTGCATTCCGCACTATTCTTCGGCTACCGCGACGAGGCCTCGTTCATCGACAAGGTTCGGGCATTGTTGCTCGCCTTGAAATCGACCGCGGGTTCCTTCACGGGCGACAACCTGATCACTTTTGACAAGAATCTCAGCTTCCTGGCCGATGAAAAATTCATGGCCTCATACGACGCTCACGCAGCCACGAAGATCGAAAAGGGCATCATCTGGCGGACCGCCGTGTTGGCCTGGGCCGCGAAAAATGCGCTTCGGCTGCCCGGCGATTTCGTCGAGTGCGCCTGCTATAAGGGCACCAGCGCGCGGATCGTTTGCGACTACCTCGGATTCGCCCAGCTCGACCGCACCTACTATCTCTATGATCTGTTCGACCACGATCCAGCTATGCCTCACCATAGGATGACCGAGCACGGCGAAGGACTCTTCGAGACGGTCAAGGCGCGCTTCGAGGAATTCCCCAATGTCGTCGTCACTCGAGGCGCCGCACCAGCATCGTTCGCCAAGGCTTCGCCAGGCGCGATCTCGTTTCTGCACGTTGACATGAACAATGCCCCGGCCGAGGCGGCGGTTATCGAGGCCCTGTTCGACAGAATTGTGCCCGGGGCGGCGATCATCCTCGATGACTACGGCTGGCGCTATTATCGCGCTCAGAAGCAGGCGCACGATGCGTGGTTCGCCGCGCGAGGCTACAGCATCCTTGAACTGCCAACAGGGCAGGGCCTCGTCATTAAGTGAGAGGCCGGCGCAGTCTGTCGACCTAGGCCGCGGTCAGTCCCCCCAGAACTCCGGACGCCCAAATAAAATCGGGCGGCGAAGCGATTGCTTCGCCGCCCGATCAAAGCGACACAGCCCTGGAGAGCAAGGCTGACGCTAAAACTCTAGCTCATCGCACGCCTCGGTTAAAGCTGCTCCGGGCTGACAATTGCCGGTCTAACGCGTTTGTGAGGTCGGCAAAAAGCGCCCGCCAAGTGCTGTGGTGCAAGGGGCTGCTCGTTATAGGCGTAGCTTGAAAACGCGGGTCAGCGCCGGGCCGCCATCTCGCCGTACCGTGTAGGTCGCGATGTAGTCGCCCGGTTTCCATGGAAGCGTTGACGCACGCTTGCCGGTGAACATCATGTACTGGGCCTTGGCGCGATCAAGCGCCGGCTGAGAGGCCTGGGCCACGACCGATCCGTCGGGGGCCGTCACCACCAATTCCTGCACGTCGCCGCCCTGCAGATTGATCGCGCGGACGTAGGCGACCAGCGCTGTCGAGGCCGTGGTCGGGGGGGCGATCCCACCAGCCTCGATCGTCTCCATCGTCACCGGGCCGGCGGCGAAGCCGGCGTTCAGCACCGCGCCGGGCTTGTAGGCCATGGCGCTCGCGGCGTCTGGTCGCCAGAGGCCGTCGCCCGCGCCGCCGGCCGCGCAGGTCCCGGCGGCGAGGTTCGGGGCGAAGGCGTCCACCGTGGTCCCGGCCTTACGGGTCGTTATGTGCAGGTGCGGATACTCGGTATTGCCCGACAGCCCGATGCGGGCGATCGGCCGGCCGGCCCTGACCGTCTCGCCGACCTTCACCGCCACGCTGCCGCTGGCGAGGTGGCAGTACTGGGTCTCCCAGCCGCCGCCGTGGTCGATCACCACCCCGTTGCCGCATTCCTGACCGGACACCGCGGCCGAGCCCGCGGTCTTGACGGAGATGTCGGCCACGCCGTCCCGCAGGCGTGACACCCGCCCAGGCGCGGCCGCCAGCACGTTCACGCCGGCCTTCTGAGCGGCCATGTCCAGCAGGCGAATATCGACGCCGCCATGGCCCTCATAGGTGTGAGTTCCGCAGCGATAGTCCTTCGCCCCCGGACCAGGGTCGCGGTCCATGTAGTTCTGCACCTCGCAGGTTTTGCCGATCTGGCAATCGACCGGAAACGCGAGCGCGAGGCCCGCGCCTGCAGAGGCGGAGGCCTGATCGCTCGTCGGCGGCGCGGCGGCCTTGGAGGCCTGGGCGCTGGAGTCGTCCGCCGGCGCGCATCCTGCGATCAGACCCGCGAGAACCAATGGGGCGAATTTCATCGAGAGCTCCTTGCGCGCCGATCCTGCTTAAACCGGTCGCCGGAAATGTGGCCGATCACCAGAAGGACAATCCGATCAGCGCCTTCAGACGCGCCATGTCCTGCTCATAGAGGCCGCGCAGAAACTCGACGTCCGCCGCATCGAGGTCGCCGCCCACATCGCGGCCGACATGGACATCGCGATGCTCGACCGCGCCGCGCCTGGGAACCCCCAGAAAGTCGCCGACCTTCCCAAGCGTGCTGCTTGGATCGTCCCGCAGATCGTCGGCCTTCAAGATCAGCACCTGCTCGCGCGGGAAGAGCGCGAACAGCCGCTCGATCTGTTCGCCATAGAAGCCGCGCTCCACATAGGAGAACTCGCGGTGCACGCCCCAGGGCGTAGCCTCGAACAGGCGCTGGCGGCCCTGCCGGATGCACCACGAAAACGGCTGGGCTTCCACACCGCGTGAATACTCCATCCGCCAGTGGGACCAGGCGCGTTCCACCGGATCACGCAGCATGACGATCAGTCGGACGTTGGGATTGTAGGCGGCGATCCGCTCCAGGCTGCCCGGCCAATAGAGGTAGATCGGCGTCGCCTCGCCGCGAATCGTTGGGCCGTCCGCGGCGAACTGAGCGTGATAGGGGGCGTAGTCCGGCGCGGACCAATCCACGCTCTCGTCGTCGAAGAAGTGAACTTCCTTGATCTTCGACAGGGTGAGCGCCGGATCGTCGGCCAGATAGTCGTAGAGCGCCGTCGTGCCAGCCTTCTGCACGCCTGCGACAATGAAATTCACCAGCGGCTGCACCGCGTCCGCTCCATTTCCTGCGTCTTTACGGCGCTTGGCCGCTCCGCCCACTGGATACGGCTTCATCGCGCAAACAACACGCGATAATAGAGAGGCCAATTCGTCGGCGGGGGCGAGGTGAGCGCCACTCCCCGCCGCATCCATCTAAAGGGCGAGATCCTTGATCACCACCATCGACGAAGAGCGCGGCGAAGTCATCGTGCGGGACGGCGAAACCGAAACTCGCCACAGCCTGGCGAGCGCCGAGGGCTTCGCCGCGGCCTCCAAGGCCTGGCTGCGCGCCACCTGGGATTCGAAGTACGTCTATTCCTTCGCCTGGATGGGCCGCCCGATCATTCAGCTCCCGGAGGACATGGTCCGCCTGCAGGAGGTGATCTACGCCCTGAAGCCCGACGTTCTGGTCGAAACCGGCGTCGCCCACGGCGGCAGCCTGATCTTCTACGCTTCGCTGTTCGAGGCCATGGGCAAGGGCCGGGTGATCGGCGTCGACATCGAGATCCGCGAACACAACCGGCAGGCCATCGAAGCCCACGAGATGAAGAAGCGCATCGAGCTGATCGTCGGCTCCTCGACCGCGCCGGACGTGCTCGACCAGGTGAAGGCCCAGATCAAGCCGGGCGAGAAGGTGCTGGTGGTGCTGGACTCCAACCACACCCGCGACCACGTGCTGGACGAACTGCGGGCCTATGGCGAGCTGATCGAGGTCGGGTCCTATGTCGTCGCCACCGACGGCATCATGGCCCAGGTCAAGGGCGGCCCGCGCACCGGCGAGGACTGGGATTGGAACAATCCGCAGCGCGCGGTCCACGACTTCGTGGCCGAGGATAAGCGCTTCATCGTCGAAGAGCCGGCCTTCCCGTTCAACGAAGGCGTGGTGAAGGAGCGGGTGACCTACTGGCCCGACGCCTTCGTCAAGCGGATCGCCTAGATGAAGGTCGTCCTGCTCTGCGGCGGTCTCGGCACGCGGATTTCAGAAGAAAGCCATCTGAAGCCCAAGCCGATGATCGAGATCGGCGGGCGGCCGATCGTCTGGCACATCATGAAGCTGTTCTCGCACTACGGCTTCAACGACTTCGTCCTGTGCCTCGGCTACAAGGGCTATGTGGTGAAGGAATACTTCGCCAACTACGTGCTGCACAACGCCGACCTGACCGTCGATCTGGCCAAGGGCGCGGTCGAATACCACGCCACCAACCACGAGCCGTGGCGAGTGACCCTGGTCGACACCGGCGCCGACAGCATGACCGGCGGGCGGTTGAAGCGCGTCGCGCAATATCTCGACCCGAACGAGCCGTTCTTGATGAGCTATGGCGACGGCGTCGCCGATATCGACCTTCAGGCCCTGCTGGAGTTCCACAAGGCCCACGGCAAGCAGGCGACGGTGAGCGCAGTCTCGCCGCCCGGCCGCTTCGGCGCCCTGGACATCGTCGATGGCGCGGTGAAGCGCTTCATCGAGAAACCTCCCGGCGACAACGGCCTGATCAACGGCGGCTTCTTCGTGCTGCAGCCGGAAGTCATCGACCGGATTGCTGATGATTCCACCGTCTGGGAACTGGAGCCGCTGGAAGGTCTGGCGCGTGAAGGCCAGCTGATGGCGCGTCCGCACGACGGCTTCTGGGCCGCCATGGACACCCTGCGCGACAAGAACCACCTGGAGGCGCTTTGGGCCTCCGGCCAGGCGCCGTGGCGCCTCTGGAAATGACCCGGCCCAACCGCGCCTTCTGGTCGGGCAAGCGGGTCCTGCTGACCGGGCATACCGGTTTTAAGGGCTCGTGGGCCGCGATCTGGCTGTCGGCCATGGGCGCCAAGGTGACGGGCCTGGCGCTCGCGCCGGACCAGGCGCCGGCGCTGTTCGATCTGGCGGGAGTCGGCGGGTTGGTCCAATCTCGCATCGCCGATCTGCGCGACCAGGCCGCGGTCGAGCGGGCGTTGAAAGGGCAGGCCTTCGATCTGGTCCTGCACATGGCCGCTCAGCCGATCGTGCGGACCTCGATCGAGGATCCGGTCGCCACCTTCGCGGCCAATGTTCTGGGTACGGCGCATCTGCTGCAGGCGCTGCGTAGCCAGCCTGCCCTGCAGGCGGTTCTCGTGATCACCTCGGACAAGGTCTACGCCAATAACGAACAGGGCCGCGCCTTCCAGGAAGGCGACGCGCTGGGCGGCAAGGACCCCTATTCGGCCTCCAAGGCCGCCGCCGAGATCGTCACCCAAAGCTTCGCCCGCAGCTTCTTCGACAAGGCCGGCGTGCCGGTCGCCACCGCCCGTGGCGGCAATGTGATCGGGGGCGGGGACTTCTCCCGCGACCGGCTGGTCGCCGACATCGTCCGCGCCGGCCAGGCCCAGGGCGTCACCGTCCTGCGCCATCCCGAGGCGACGCGGCCGTGGCAACACGTGCTCGACTGCGTGGCCGGCTATCTCGTCTATCTCGAGCGACTGGCCAGCGATCCGGCCGCGCCGCGCGCGCTGAACTTCGGGCCCAAGTCGGGCGGGGCGGAGGTCACGGTCGGCGAACTCGCCACCCGCGCCACCCAGGCGCTGGGCGCCAAGCCCTGGCGTCATGAGCCCGATCCCAATTCGCTGGAGGCCAAGGCGCTGGGCATCGACGCCAGCCTGGCCCGCCAGGTGCTGGGCTTTGAAAGCCGCCTGGATGCTCCCGCCGCCGTCGAATGGACCATGGACTGGTACCGCGCCCAGGCCGATGGGGACGAGGCGCTGGCCCTCGTCCAAGACCAGATCAAGCGATACGAAAGCCTTTGATGACTGTCCCCGCCTGCCGTTTCTGCCGCGCCCCGCTCACCCAGACCTTCCTGGACCTGGGCGACCAGCCGCTGGCCAACTCGTACCTGACCAAGGCCCAGCTCGACGCCGAGACGGAGGGTTTCTACCCGCTGCATACCCGGGTCTGCGGAACCTGCTTCCTGGTGCAGGCCGATGATCCGGTGGCGGCCGACGCGATCTTCGACGACGGCTACGCCTACTTCTCGGCCTATTCGGAAAGCTGGGTCGCCCACGCCAAGCGTTACGCCGAAGCCATGGCCGGACGCTTCGGTCTTGGCGCGGACGCGCTGGTGATCGAGGTGGCCTCCAACGACGGCTATCTGCTGCAGCACTTCAAGGCGATGGGCGTGCCCGTGCTGGGGATCGAGCCGACCGCCAACACCGCGCAGGTGGCGATCACGGAGCGGGGCGTCCCGACCGAGGTCACCTTCTTCAACGATGCGACGGGCCGCGACCTGGCCGCGCGCGGGATCGCCGCCGACCTGATGGCGGGCAACAACGTCCTGGCCCACGTGCCGGACATCGGCGACTTCGTGGCCGGCTTCCAGCACGTGCTGAAGCGCGAGGGGGTGCTGACCTTCGAGTTCCCGCACCTTCTGAATCTGATCGAGAAGGTCCAGTTCGACACCATCTATCACGAGCACTATTCGTACCTGTCGCTGCTGGCGGTCGAGAAGGTGCTGCTGGCCAACGGCCTGAGACCGTTCGACGTCGAACTATTGCCGACTCACGGCGGATCGCTGCGCCTGTTCTGCGCACACCAGGCGTCCAGCCATCAGGAGACCCAGGCGCTGAAGGCCCTGCGCGCCCGCGAGCAGGCCGCCGATCTCGACAAGCTCTCGGGTTATGAGGGCTTCACCGCGCGGGTCGAAGAGGTGCGTCGCGGTTTCCTCGATTTCCTCGCCAAGGCCAAGGCGGACGGCAAGAGCGTCGCGGCCTATGGCGCGGCGGCCAAGGGCAACACCTTCCTGAACTATGCGGGCGTCACGCCCGGCGACATCGTGGCCGTGTTCGACGCCAACCCGCACAAGCAGGACCGCTTCCTGCCCGGCACCCACATCCCGACCTATGCCCCGGCGGCGATCACCCAGTTCAAGCCCGACTATCTGATCATCCTGCCGTGGAACCTGAAGGACGAGATCATGGGCCAGCTCGCCCATATCGCCGACTGGGGCGGCCAGTTCGTCACCGCCGCGCCGGATACGAAGGTCGTGCGCTGATGCGGTTCACGGCGACCGACATCGACGGCGTCGTGATCGTCGACCTGGACGTGATCAGCGACGAGCGCGGTTCGTTCTCGCGCCTGCATTGCCCCGTGGAATTCGAGGCGGCCGGCCACCCGTTCACGCCCGTGCAGACCAGCCTGTCGCGCAACGCCAAGGCGCGGACGCTGCGCGGCATGCACTATGAAGCCGCCCCGCACGCCGAGGCCAAGCTGGTGCGCGCGACCCGCGGCGCGATCTTCGACGTCGCCGTCGACCTGCGGCCGGGCAGCCCGACCTATCTGCGCTGGACCGGAACCGAGCTCTCAGCGGCGAACGGCCGCGCCCTGCTGATCGGCCAGGGCATGGCCCACGGCTTCATCACCCTTGAGGACGACACCGACGTCCTCTACCAAATCGACCGCATGTTCGAGCCCGGCCACGGGCGCGGCGTGCGTTGGAACGACCCCGCCTTCGGGATCACGTGGCCGGCGACGCCGCTGGTCATGTCCGAGCGCGATGGCGCCTATCCGGACTGTGGCGCCTAGCCATGGCCAGAATTCTGCTCACTGGCGGCAGCTCGTTCACGGGGCTCTGGATCGGCGAAGCCTTGGCCGCCGCCGGACATGCAGTGGTCGCCGCTCTTCGTGGACCTGCTGGCGGCTATCGCGGGCTGCGTGACGAACGGATTGTGCGGCTGGGCCGCTCCGTCGAACTGGTCTTTGACGCGCCGTTCGCGTCTCCGCGGTTCATCGAGTTGGCGGGAAGCGGCTTTGACCTTCTGGCGCACCACGCCGCCGACATCCCGAACTACCGCTCGCCGGACTATGACGTCATGGAAGCCGTCAACCGCAATTTGCTCGCGGCGGAGGTCGTACTAACCGCGCTGGCGAGTTCGGGCGCGCGCGCTCTGATCGCTACTGGCACCACCTTCGAGGCCAGGGAGGGGCGTCCAGGGGCCAATGACCTCGCCGTTAGTCCCTATGGTCTCTCCAAGACCCTGACCAACGAGGCCTTGCGCCACTTCGCGCACTGGCGGGGACTGAGCTTCGGCAAGTTCGTGATCGCCGCGCCATTCGGCCCTCTCGAAGAAGGGCGTTTCGCGTGGTCGCTGTTCCAGAGCTGGACTGCCGGCCAGCCGGGAAAGGTGCGTACGCCACGCTATATCCGCGACAACATCCCCAGTCCGCTGCTTGGTCAGGCCTATGTAGCCTTGGCGAACGAAATGCTTGGCGGCGGCCCGAACGCCGAATACGCCGCTCGTCCCTCCGGTTTTGTCGGCGCCCAGGCGAGCTTCGCGCAGCTCCTGGCCGAAGAGATGCGGCCACGTCTGGGGCTCGCCTGTGAGATTGAACTCTTGCCGCAGCCCGAACTGAGCGAGCCTGAAGTCCGCGCCAATACCGAGCCCTGGCTTGGGCGAGACTGGCCGGCGTCCTCATTCTGGGATGACTACGCCGCCTACTATGCGCGTCTGGCTCGCGAGGGGACGCTCTCGTCGCCGGCGTGACTTCCAGCACCGTTCAAACCCTGCCGCATGGATTGGCGCTACGGCGCAGAAGGACAGACTTAGTATGAGCCGGCCGCCTCGGTACATTGGACGCGCGTTCTTCAGCGTCAAGAATCCCCAGGCCTTTGTGAAGGCGAGGACCGAGCTCCTGGATTCGGTCAATGACGACTGCGGGGTCTTCGCCGGCGATAACTTGATCACCTGGGGCAAGTCGGTGGGTTGGTTCGAGGACGCGGCCTTCGTCGCCGCGTTCAACGCGCACGCCGTCACACCGGTCGAGCGGACGATCGCGTGGCGGACGGTGACGCTCGCCTGGGCTGTCCGTCAGGCGCTGCGGATCGAAGGCGATTTCGTTGAGTGCGGTTGTTACAAAGGCACCACCGCTCGTATTTTGTATGACGTCGCCGGGCTGGGCTCCAGCCCGCGCAAGTTCTATCTCTACGACCTGTTCCAGGGCGCCGAAGGCATCTCCAAGCATGCGATGCCGGAGCACGGCCCGGAGCTGGAGGCCGAGGTCCGTGCGCGCTTCCGCGATATGGAGAATGTCATCATCACCCAGGGGCGGGTGCCTGATAGTTTCGCGCGGGCCATGCCGGAGCAGATCGCCTTCCTGCACGTCGACATGAACAATGCCGAGGCGGAGATCGCCGCGCTTGAGGTCCTCTTTGACCGTGTCGCGCCCGGGGGTGTCATCATCCTCGATGACTACGGTTGGATCGCCTACGAAAAGCAGATGAAGGCCGAACGGAACTGGTTCGCCCAACGAGGCTACCACGTCCTCGAATTGCCTACGGGCCAGGGGCTGGTTATTCGCTGACCTGGCCCGCGGCGACCTGTCAGGTCGATGGCTGAGAGGCCTGCACCGCCCTCTCGATCGCCGCGTAGTAGTCGACGGCGAACTGCTTGGTCTGGCCGAGCGGGCTAGCCTTCATTCGATGGCGTAGGTCGCGGCGCAGGGCGCTGATTTTCTGCGGGTCACTCGCCAGGGCGACGGCGGTGTCGACATAGGCTTCAGTGGTCTGCGCGCACAGCTCGCCGAGGCCGAGGTTCATCAGCACCGAATAGCTCAGCCGCTCGAACACCGCATCGCCGACGCGGGTCACAACCGGCACGCCCATCCAGAGCGACTCGCAGGTCGTGGTCCCACCGGTTTGCGGGAAGGTGTCGAGGGAGATGTCCATCTGGTTGTAGAATGGCAGATGGCGGCCGCGAACGGCCTCGAAGGTGATGCGATCTGCGCTGACACCCTCGCTGGCGAACACCTTGCAGATGTTCTCTCGGAAGGTTGGGGTGTCGCCCTCGGGGCGCACGAACAGGAAGCGCGAGCCGGGTGTACGAGCCACCGCGCGCGCCCAGGCGCTGACCACTTCGCGGCCATACTTGTAGGGGTTGTTGGCGGTGCCGAAGGTGACAAAGCCGTTGCGCTCGACCGGAGCGATCGGATCGGAGGCCGGCTGTTCGCGGAAGGCCATCTCGCCCAGCGCGTACCAGCCATGGGGCAGCATCATCGGCTTCTCGATGATCAGGCCTGGCTTTTCCGGCAGCATGTAGGGGTCGAGGACGAGGTGATCGATGTTTTCCAGGCCAGCGGAGTGGGGGTAGCCGACCCAACTCGCTGACAGCGGCGCCGGCTTGAACGCCATGGTGGCCAGCTTGTTCATGTGCGTGGAACCACCGAGCTCGATCAGCATATCCAGCTGGTCGTCCGCAATCATTTGCGCTGCGTCGCGGTCGCCGATGTCCTTGCACCATCGGAAGGCGTCCACCCAATTGGTGATGGCCTTCTGAGTTTGATCTTCATCGCCCTGGTAGAATGAGTAGCAATAGACCTCGAAGCGTTCGCGGTCGTAGTGCTGGAACAGCGGCAAGGCGAAGTAGGCCACCGGGTGGCCTCGCAGGTCCGAAGACATGAAGCCGACGCGGATCTTGCCGTTCGGCTCGCGCGGGCCTCGCGTGACAATCGGGCGCTTGAGGGCCGCGGCCTGAGCCAGGCGGCCCCAGACGCGGTGCTGCTCCACAAGCTCGAGCCTGTCTTCAGGGGTCTTCACCCGCGCCAGGTGGGCGAGCAGGGCGGTGTGCCGGCCCGCGTTGGCCCAGATGCGCCCGATCTCCGAGAAGCTGCCGAGTTTCTCCATGTCGTCATAGGCCGCGACCCTGACCATGAGCTCATAGGCGATCTTCAGGTTCGGCGCCGTCATCGGCATCCGATCGAGCACCTCGCGCAGCGTCTGGTACGCCCGTTCCAGATTGGCCGCCTCGTCACCGTGGCGTGAGCGGCCCAGACTTTCGGCCAAGGACACGTGGAACTTGATGCTGTCGGGCTCGAGCTGCAGCGCCCGCTCGAAGTGGGTGTTAGCGCGCGGCCGGTCGTAGTCGGTGATGTTGCTGGCCAACTGGAAGTGCAGCATCGCGTCGTCGGGGCGATGCTCAAGCAGTTCGAGGATGAACTTCTCCGCCTCGCGGTTCGCGCCCGACCGCCGAATGCCGATGATGCGAGCTTCTGTCAGCCGGGGGTCGCCGGGGTTGGCCGCCAAGCCTCGTTCGACAACGGCCAGCGCCTGCTCAGGTTGATGGCGGTCGCCCGCCACGCCGGACAAGTCGAGCCAAGCGTCCACCAGCGTCGGCTTTAGCTTGATGGCCAGGTTGAAGCGCGTTTCAGCCTTGTCCAGGTTGCCGGCGAACCAGTGGGCTCGGCCCAGGGCCCGCTGCAACTCGGCGTCGCTTGGCGTGACGCGGAGCAGCTTGGTGAAGGTGTCGATCGCCGCCGGGTTCTTGGTGTCGTTGTAGACGTTGCCGAGATTGCTGAGGATCGAGCGGCTTTTCGGATCCAACCGGCTCGCGCGGTTCAAGGTCTCGATCGCTTCGCCGTGCCGCTGCAGGCGGCGCAGGGCCACGCCACGGAGGTTGAGCAGCTCGGCGTCCCGCGCAAAAAGTTGGGCGCCGCGGTTCGCCCAGGTCTCCAGCTGCTCGTACTGCTTGTGGCGGAACAGCATCGAGGCGAAGTTGCGGTAGATGTGCGCAGGGGCCTTGGGGTCGCGCTCCAGCTCCGCCGAGATCAGGCGAATTCCTTCGTCGGTGTCGCCAGCCTTCAAGGCGGCTTCGGCGGCGGCGAATCTGTCGGTCGACATCAAGACATCCTGTCACGCGCCGGGGTTGGGCCGGGCCGTGGTTCCACGCGCGTGGGGTTTATGGGCGCGCGGGGCCGCGCGGATCGGCGGCAATCTAGTGGCGCCCTGCGGCGGCGCCAACTATGCCGCGCTTATCCGTCGCGGAAGCGCCGCTTGAGGCCAAGGATCACGCCGGAAAGCACCAGGCACACGGCGTTGGAGCCGATCACCGGCCAGCTGTGGGTGAGCGCGCCATAGGCGATCCACAGCGCAAAGCCGCTCACCGTCACCACGTACATCCGCAGACTGACGGACGAGGCGTCGCGCTCGCGCCAGATCTTGGCGATCTGCGGCGTGAAACTCGCCATCGAGCACAGGGCCGCCGCGGTCCCTACGATGTCGGCCGTCGAAAGGGTCATGGGCCTTCAAACGGGTCCTGTCGGCGCAGGTTGCCACGCCCAAGAAAAAGGGCGCGAAGCCTTAGCTCCGCGCCCTTGGTTCGCCGTGCGCCCTAGAGCGTATCGACATTCAGGATTCTCACGGCGCGAGATGTCTGATTCATAGG